>Ga0114968_10000469_pt1 | contig 30326 bp, 29 predicted proteins | sample M_130807_EF_Meta_FD_87020 | JGI IMG/M metagenome (GOLD analysis project Ga0114968, IMG submission 87020) | Freshwater microbial communities from Lake Montjoie, Canada to study carbon cycling - M_130807_EF_MetaG | ecosystem: Environmental > Aquatic > Freshwater > Lake | place: Lake Montjoie... | reverse complement strand
TCCGAATATAGCGTGTAAGCATATTTATACAATAGTCAAAACATTAGGTTATAAAACCCCAAGGCGATTTGAGGTATGAGATTGTTATATGTGGGGGAGGCTATTCTAGGCTCTAGGTCGCTTCAGCGTTTTAATTCACTTAAATTACTCAATCCAGACACAATATTATTTCTATATCAGAATGATTCGGGCGGCATTAATGGTGGAGCTAGTTTAATAAGTCGGATTATGAATAAGATTGGGATGCCGCTGGAATACCGGAAAGTTAATAAGAGGCTGATGAGGGTTATTGAAGAGTATCGCCCCCATACAGTTCTTTTTGAAAAGTGCCTCTCATTAAAGCCCGTTTTGTATAGGTATCTTGAGGAAAATGGGGTTAATGTTGTTGGTTTATTTGAAGATGATATTTGTTTAAGACATAACACTAGCATCTATTTAAATTCTTCACTCAAATATTTTGACTATATTTTCACAACTAAGGAGAAAAATATTGGTGCAGAGTTTAGTGAGAGGTATTTTGTAGGAAAGGATTTTTTAATCGAGCCAACATTCTGCAATTTGATTTATAAGTTTGACCCTGATGCTATAAAAAGAAAAAAAACATATAGATATGATATCTCATTTATAGGCACTTACGAGCGTGAAAGGGCTGACTATATTGAATATTTAGCGAGGCATGGCTACAAAGTGTATATTTGGGGTAATGGTTGGAAAGCAACAAGACACTCAAATATAGCCATCAATGAGGCGGCCTATGATGAAAATTACATATCAATCGTAATGGATTCCAAAATAAATTTATGTTTCTTGAGGAAAAAGAATCGTGACACAATTACATCGCGCTCCATTGAGATTCCAGCCGCAGGTGGTTTTATGCTGGCTCAAGATACTGAGAGACACCGCAATCTTCTCGGGGAAAAAGTATGTGGATTTTTTGACTCCAAAAAATCATTACTAAAGCAAGTTGACTTTTTTTTAAAGAATGAAGATTTAAGGAGAAGTGTTGCGGAGAATGGCTATAGGCATATACATTCTTCAGGGTTATCACACTCCGACCTTTTTGCTTTTATTTCTAAAAAAATTAATGAAAATTAACATCTCCATTCGTGGACGTTTTCATGGTTTTAATTTGGCCCAAGGATTGAATGAAAGAGGTCTCTTGGGTGCTATATTTTCCAGCTATCCCCAATATTTTCTTAGGCGATATGGCTTGCCTGACAATGCAATTATCAATCAACCTATTTTTGAAGTTGTTGAGAGGGCGCTGCAAAAGTTTCCAAGCTTGAGAGCCAATAACAATTTCTTATCAACACTTGTCCCTAGTGCTTTTGATAATTATGTAGCAAATCACTTGAATAGTAATTTTGATATTTTGATTGCTTGGAGTTCATTTGCTAAAAATTCACTTTTGAAAGCAAAAAAACTTAACAAGGTTGCCTGCCTTGAAAGAGGGTCTACTCATATCCAATGGCAAACTGAAAAACTTAAATTAGAGTACGGTAAGTTTGGAGTCAATTTTAATAAAACGAACCCCGCAATAATTGAGCGAGAATTAATCGAGTATCAAATCGCAGATTACATTTGCGTGCCAACTAATTTTGTCAAATCAACTTTTTTAGACTACGGGGTTCCTTCAGAAAAGCTTCTAGTTAATCCATATGGAGTGGATAAAAAGCAATTCTCGTACAGGCCAAATAAAAACCCTAATAAATTTATAATTATGTTTTGTGGCGGCATAACTTTTCGGAAAGGCGCGCATTATCTAGTTCGTGCATTTAGTAAGCTCAACTTACCTGATGCCGAGCTTTGGCTTGTAGGTAGCCTGGACCCTGAATTTGCAAATATTTTTCGAAATGAATTGAGTGGGAAAAATATCTATTTCAAAGGACCTTTTAAGCAAGATGATTTATCTGCAATATATAACCAATGCGATATTTTTTGCCTCCCGTCCTTGGAAGAAGGGCAGGCAATGGTGTTGCATCAAGCAATGAGTTCGGGTCTTCCTTTGATTGCAACTGCTGAGTCGGGCGCTGGTGATTTGATAAAAAGTAATGGATATTTAGTTCGGTCTAGGTCTGAAGATGACCTTGCAGACCATTTGGAATACCTGTATAAGAATCCTGTGGTCGTATCTGAAATGAGTAAAAAGTCTCTCTCACAGGCTCAGAGTGATTATAGCTGGGATAATTATGTAGATAGGGCGGTTGGTATTTATAAAACTATTTTGTCCCAGTGAGAGCTGGGATGTGAAGAAATTTTTTCATAGCCGTCACTTTTTTATGAGTGTGGTTAGATGAAGGCAAATGACAATAGGACCTGAGTAAATGAAAGCAGTAATACTGGCCGGTGGGCTTGGCTCTAGAATCAGCGAAGAATCTTATCTGAGACCTAAGCCAATGATAGAAATTGGTGGGAAGCCAATTTTATGGCACATCATGAAAATGTATTCTCATTACGGTATTCAAGAGTTTATTGTTTGCTTGGGATATAAAGGCTATGTGATAAAGGAGTATTTTTCAAACTACTTTTTGCATATGTCTGATGTAACCTTCTCAATGCAAAATAATTCGGTTGATATTCATCAAAAGTATGCTGAACCCTGGAAAGTTACATTGATTGATACCGGAGAAAATACAATGACGGGAGGGCGATTAAAACGCGTTGCCCCGTATATCGGAGATGAAACTTTTTGTTTTACATATGGGGATGGACTATCTGACATAAATATTTCACATTTGGTTGATCTACATAAAAGATCTGGAGCAAAAGCTACTATTACCGCCATACAGCCGCCAGGGAGGTATGGGGCATTAAATATAAAAAATAATTATGTGAAGGAGTTCCAGGAGAAGCCTGCTGGGGATGGTGCGTGGATAAATGGAGGATTCTTTGTACTAGAGCCAGAGGTCTTGAAATACATCGATGGTGACCAGACCGTTTGGGAGGAAGCCCCTTTAAAAACGCTTGCACTAAACGGTCAATTGCATGCGCATGAGCATAAGGGTTTTTGGCAAGCCATGGACACTTTGAGAGAGAAAAATCTTTTGGAGGCGCTTTGGGACTCTGGTAAAGCGCCTTGGAAGAGTTGGTAATAATGTTCAATCAGAGTTATAAAGATCGTAAAGTTGTAGTAACGGGACACACTGGATTTAAGGGGAGTTGGCTTTCTCTTTGGCTTGATAGTTTAGGGGCAAAGGTTTTTGGAATCTCCCTACCTTCTGAATCCGAATTAAGCCACTGGAATTTATTGGGACTGAACTTAGAGTCACAATGGATCGATATAAGGGACGTTAATTTATTACGAACTGCTATCAATAGAATTCAGCCAGATATTGTTTTTCATTTGGCCGCACAGTCTTTAGTTAGAAGATCCTATCGCGATCCACTAGATACTTGGAGTACCAATGTCATGGGTACTGCTAATTTATTGGACGCATGTATTGGCATGGATAATTTAAAAGGGATTCTGGTAGTCAGCACTGATAAGTGCTATGAAAATAAGGAGTGGGATTGGGGATATCGAGAGATAGAGCCATTGGGTGGTCGCGATCCTTATAGTGCATCAAAAGCTGGGGTTGAGTTGGTTGCGTCAAGCTACAGAGATTCCTTCTTTAATTCTCCATCAAGCACGCTAATTGCGACCGCTAGAGCTGGAAATGTTATAGGGGGTGGTGACTGGTCTGAAGACAGATTAATCCCTGATATATTTAGATCAATTCAGAAAAATACTCCATTACTAGTTAGGTATCCAACAGCCACCAGGCCTTGGCAGCATGTTTTGGATTGTTTATCGGGCTACCTTCTCCTTGGAAAAAAATTATTAGAGGGCAAAAGTGAGTTTGCTGAAGCCTGGAATTTTGGTCCCGAGGTGACTAGTAATCGAAAAGTATCTGATTTGTTGGAGGTTGTGAAAAAAAGTATTCCTGATTTTGATTGGAGCACCACAATATCGGACGAGCCTCATGAGTCGAGGTTACTTTATTTGGATAGTAGCAAGGCTAGGGAAGTATTAAACTGGAGACCTATCTGGTCATTTTCTGAAAGTATCGATATGACTATCAATTGGTATAAAGACTGGATTTATAGCGGTAAGGTCATAAGTTTAGAGCAGCTTAATCTGTACTGTAGTCAAGCAGAGACCGATAAAGAAAGACAATGCGCCTCAAGGAATGAGTTTTGATAATCAAGCCTACAATTTTGTCCGGAGTTCAAGTTTTAGAACATACGGTTTTTAATGACCATAGGGGAAAATTCTCTAGAATTTTTTGTCAAAAGGATCTTGAAAGCTCATTAAAGGGTCGCGAAATAAAGCAACTAAATAAATCATTAAACTATGAAATTGGAACGGTTCGTGGATTGCACTATCAAAATTCCCCTGATACAGAGTTAAAAATCGTCCAATGTTTTTCTGGAAAAATCTTTGATGTCGCAGTTGATTTGAGAAAGGGCTCACCTACTTTTCTTAAGTGGATTGGTGTGGAGTTAAGTGCGAAAAAGAATAATGCTCTATTGATACCTGAGGGGTGCGCACATGGATTTCAAGTTCTTGAATCTAATAGCGAGCTTTTATATTTGCATACTGCGTTCTATAATCCAGGTGCAGAGGGAACAGTTCGTTTTGATGATCCTGCGGTAGGGGTTAGCTGGCCGTTACAACCCGCCAATGTCTCGCAGCGAGATATGGGGGCAGTCTTTATTGATCAGTCATTTGCTGGCATCACTATATGAATTGTAGACATTGTCAAAATTCCTTACGCCATGTTTTTTTAGACCTTGGCTTTGCACCGCCATCGAATAATTATCTTTCTGAATCAGATACTGACCTTCCAGAAATTACTTATCCTCTGAAATTATTTGTTTGTGAGGCTTGTTGGCTTGTGCAAACAAAGGATTACTCCAAAGCAAGTGATTTATTCTCAAATGAGTATGCTTATTTTTCATCTACGTCTAAGAGTTGGCTTGAGCATGCTGCTGTCTATACAACTCAAATCATAAAAAAACAAAACCTTAGTAAAAGTAGTTTTGTAATCGAGATTGCTTCCAATGATGGCTATCTTTTAAAAAATTTTGTTCAGGCCGGCATTCCATGCCTAGGTATTGAGCCCACCAATAGCACCGCAATTGAAGCGGAAAGAAAGGGTATACCGGTTCTTCGTGAATTTTTTGGTTTAAAACTTGCAAACAAAATGGTGGCAGCCGGTAATCTTGCGGATTTAATTTGTGGAAACAATGTTTATGCGCACGTTCCTGATATAAATGACTTTACAAAAGGCTTAAAAATTCTTCTCAAGGAAGATGGAATTATTAATTTGGAGTTCCCTCACTTAATGCGATTGATTGAAAATAATCAATTTGATACCGTTTATCACGAGCACTTTTCATATCTTTCTCTAAAAACAGTTGTAACTATTTTTTATAGCGCAGGGCTGAAAATTTTTGATGTTGAGGAGCTCTCAACGCATGGGGGAAGTTTGCGAATATATGCTTGCCATCAAGATAGTGCTCGAGTCGTCAGCGATGCAGTGGTAGTCTTATTAGAGCAAGAGGACTTATTTGGCTTGACTAATCTCAAGGTTTATAGCGACTTTCAAAACAAGGCAAATAAAGTAAAGGATGATTTTATCAGCTTCTTGATAGAGCAAAAGAGGAAAGGCAAGACGGTGGCTGCATACGGAGCTGCCGCAAAGGGCAATACGCTCATGAATTATGCTGGGTTAAAGACCGATTTAATCGACTTTGTTTGCGATGCAGCTCCATCAAAGCAGGGAAAATATATGCCAGGCAATCATTTGCCAATAGTCCACCCTTCTGAATTAACTAGACTTAAGCCTGACTGGGTCGTGATATTTCCTTGGAATATTTCAAGCGAGATCTTGCATCAATTTAAGGAGTCCTGCTGGGGTGGTCGCTTTGTTATTGCTATTCCTGAGTTGCGAATTTTAAATTGAAAATTGTTATTACTGGTATTACTGGATTTATAGGCCAACACTTAGCAAGAGAGCTTTTGATGCATGGTCATGAAGTGATTGGGGTGGCACGAGATAGAAAAAGTGCTGAGCGTTTCGATTGGTATCAAAACATAGTATTTATAGAGTCAGATCTGCATAAAGATTATCAACCTGTAATTCAAATAATTTCGAATAGTAAAATTGATGCTCTAATTCATCTTGCCTGGCCGGGTCTTCCAAACTATAAAGATGGCTTTCATATATTTAAAAATTTACCATCTGATCTTCTATTTTTGAAAGATGCCATCGCTGCAGGCGTGCCACAACTGGTTGTGGCGGGTACGTGTTTTGAGTACGGCTTAAAGTCCGGCGCATTAAGTGAAGATATGGAAACAATGCCAATTACTGCATATGGATTTGCAAAAGATGTATTACGAAAATCGCTCGAATTTCTACAGAAGGAAAATCAATTTGTATTGCAGTGGGTCCGTTTTTTTTACCTTCATGGCGAAGGTCAAAATAAAAACAGCCTATTACCTAAACTAGACTTAGCAATTGATGAATGTAAGTTATCTTTTGATATGTCTGAAGGTAATCAATTACGTGATTATTTATCAATTGGTACGGCCGTAAAAAATATGAGAAAAATTATCGAAAACCGATTAGTTAGTGGAGTTATTAATTGCTCAAGTGGAACGCCAATTTCTGTCTTGCAACTTGTTAAGAATAGGTGTGAAGAGCGCGCTTCAAAAATACATATTAATACTGGTATTTATCCCATTCCAGACTATGAGCCATTTGAGTTTTGGGGTATTCCCAAAAAGTTAACTATGCTCAATTAGTAGAAGCTGGATTTAAGAAATTCTACGAATAATAGGCCTTAATATCCCACTAGAGCGCATTAATTTTTTCTTTTTTTTCATTAACCTAACTGCAAAAATCCAATATAATAGGGTTTTATTTCAAAAAACATTGGCGATTCTTCGTTGAATTCGCTGGCATAAATCAATGATTATTACTAGAACCCCATTTCGAATTTCTTTTTTTGGGGGTGGTACAGATTATCCACCTTGGTTTCAAGAGCATGGTGGTTCAGTGGTCTCAACAACAATTGATAAGTATTGTTATATTTCTATTCGTCATTTGCCGCAATTCTTTGAGCACAAACACCGTATAGTCTATTCTCGAATCGAAAATGTAAATCAAATAGAAGAAATTGAACATCCTGCTGTGCGTGCTGTTCTGCAATGGCAGGAAATTAAAGATGGTCTAGAGATTCATCATGACGGAGATTTGCCGGCCCGAAGCGGACTAGGCTCCAGTTCATCTTTTACTGTTGGCCTGATTAATTGCCTTAAAGCGCTTGATGGTAAAAAAGTAAGCAAAAAGCAGCTTGCGCTAGACGCTATCGATATTGAGCAAAATTTAATTTGTGAAAATGTGGGATCTCAAGATCAGGTTGCGGCTGCATATGGTGGCTTTAACAGAATTGATTTTCACAATGATGGCGACTTCACCGTTGAGCCCATTATCTTTAAAAATGGGCGAAAGGAATTGCTTCATTCACATTTAATGCTTTGTTTCACTGGATTTTCGCGCATAGCATCAGAAATAGCTAAGTCAAAAATTGATAATTTGAAAGCTAAGGCTATTGAATTAAAACAAATGCAATTAATGGTAAGTGCTGGAATTGAAATTCTTCAAGATGTAACTCGACCTATTAACGATTTTGGTGCTTTACTTCATGAGGCTTGGCAGTTAAAGAGGTCTTTATCTGATCGCGTTTCAACAAATGAGATTGATGATATTTACAGTACAGCAATAAAATCCGGTGCAGTAGGCGGAAAAATATTGGGAGCTGGAGGAGGAGGTTTTTTGTTGCTTTTTGCGGAGCCTGAAAAACAAGAGCGAATTAAACGTGCGTTGCCTAATTTAATTCATGTCCCTTTTGGATTCGAGAACTCTGGAAGTAGAGTTGTGCTTTACGAGCCAGATGGTTTTTTATTATAAATTAATAATAGTTTGGGAGTAATAATGAATCTTTCCGAGAAGGCTCATTGGGTTTGGCGAGAAACTTTAGCAATTCATCGGCGAGCTCCTGAAACTCGTCTTGCTTCTTCGTTGTCTTCTGTTGAGATTTTTGTAGCTTTATACTACGGAGGAATACTTCACTTTAATCCCAGTGATCCGTTGGATGAATCTCGTGATCGCTGCGTAATTTCAAAAGGACATGGTTCAATATGCATGTATCCTATATTGGCGGATTTAGGATTTTTTTCCAAGGATGAATTATTAAAAGTATGTCATACAGGGGGATTTCTTGGTGGGATTCCAGACCCAGTAATTCCAGGCTATGAGACGGTAAATGGATCTCTTGGGCATGGTCTTGGTGTTGGAACAGGTATGGCGCTAGGTTTAAAAACTAAGGGCTCCGATCAAAGTGTTTATGTTGTCTGCGGTGATGGTGAGTTGCATGAAGGTGCTAATTGGGAGGCTATTATGTTTTCCAGTCAGCACCAACTCGATAACTTAAACTTAATCGTTGACAATAATGGGATTAGCATGTTGGGCTATACGGACGATATTGTTACTCACGGATTATTGACGCGGCGTTTAGAGGCTTTTGGCTGGGAATGCATTACTGTTGATGGACATGATGTGTTGGCTGTGCAAGAAAGCTTACAAAGACTTAAGAATCAGAAACACAAAAAACCTAAGGCGCTAATTGCCCGCACTATAAAAGGAAGAGGTGTTCCGGGGCTTGAAAATGCGGAACTTTCTCACATCATCAATCCAAAACCTGAACTTATAGATGAATTATTAGGGGAAAGGAGATGATTGCTAAAGCAATTCCCATGCGTGATGCATTGCTTGAATCAATATGGCAAAAGATGGCCATAGATGAAAAGATTTTTTTTGCTTCAGCTGATTTTGGGTCTCCAATCTTAGACAAAATCAGATCTGATTTTCCTAAACGGTTTGTAAATGTAGGTATTGCTGAGCAAAATCTAATCAACGTATCTGCCGGTCTTGCCCTTGAAGGATATACTGTATTTGCATATGCAATAGCGCCATTTGTTACCATGAGGTGCTACGAGCAAACTCGTGTCAGTCTTGCATTGCTTTCAGAGGTCCGTCCAATGAATGTTAATCTTATTGGTGTTGGGGCGGGATATAGCTATGTAGTATCGGGCCCAACACATCAATGCTATGAAGATATTACATTAATGCGTGCGATGCCTAATGTAAGGTTTTTATCGCCTGCCGACCATATTACAAGCGCAGCAATGCTTGATACCTGTATTAATAATATCGGCCCAAAATATTTACGACTCGATGCTCAGGTACTTCCTGTCATTTATCAAGATGCGAGTGAAGCGATATCAAGAGGTTACTCCGTTCACCAAAGGGGTAGTGATATCTGTATTGTCGCAACAGGCTATATGTTGCATACAGCTTTTAAGGTTGTGAAGGAACTAGAGGCGACTGGCTATAGTGTGGGTTTAATTGATTTTATAGATTTAACTTTTTTTGATCGGGTAGCATTTTTGGAAGAAATTAATTCCTATTCCTTGCTGGTATCAATGGAAGAGGGGTTTAAAGCTCGTGGCGGTCTTGATGCCCTTATATTTAATCTTTTGTCATGCATTCAATTCCCAGCAAAATTATTAAACATAGGCGTCGAAGGCGGTTATAGATTTGAACTGGGGACAAGGTCTGAGCTACATGAGCAGGTTGGCATTGGAGAGCAGATAGCTTTAGAAAAAATTAAAACATTTCTTGATTGTCATTTAAAGAGGAACAAGTGAAATTTCCACTCATGCGCAACAATATCTTGCGCGAAGACTTGGACGCTGTAATCGAGCATTTAAAACAAGATGACCCAATCTTAACTCATGGACATAATGTACGTGAATTTGAGGCGGAGTGGTCTGAGTGGCTCGGAGTTAAATATAGCGTATTTGTGAATTCTGGAGCATCGGCTAATTTATTGACAATGGCTATTCTAAAAATTCGGTATCCAGAGGGAGGTGAAGTGATTACACCGCCTTTGGCATGGGTATCAGATGTGGCCTCTGTACTTCAAAATGGGTTTACTCCGATTTTTGCTGATATTGATCCCAAAACATTGGCAATGGATCCGGTAGAAATTTTAAATAAAATTTCTAGTAAAACTCGTGCGGTATTTTTGACGCATGTACAAGGCTTTAATGGGTTGACTGATGAATTGCTTAAAGAATTGGAGCATCGGAAGATTCCTTTAATTGAGGATGTTTGCGAATCTCACGGTGCAACTCATAATAATGCGAGACTAGGAAGTTTAGGATGGATTTCAAATTTTTCGTACTATTACGCTCATCATATGAGTACGATAGAGGGCGGAATGATTTGTACAAATGACCCCGAGGTTTATCAGCAAGCTCGGATGTTGCGATCTCACGGTATGGTGCGCGAAGCAAACGATCAAAACTTAAAAGCAGGATATCAGAGTGCTAATCCAGAACTAAATCCTGACTTTATATTTGCTTATGCAGCATATAACACCAGAAATACCGAAATTGGTGGAATTATGGGACGAAGCCAATTAAAGCGTCTAGATAAAATTGTTGAGCGACGCACTGAAAATTTAAAAAGATTTTTGAAGGGGATCGACCCTTCAAAATATCGAAATGATTTTAAAATAGAGGGTTCGAGTAACTACGCTTTTAATTTAGTTCTAAAAGAACCAGACAATATTCTGGTAGAGCGACTAATGGAAAAATTGCGCAATTCTGGTATTGAGTTTCGCAGGGGGAGTGCTGGTGGTGGCAATCAGATACGGCAGCCTTATTTAAAAGGTGTTGTGCCTGAAGGACATCATCTACAATTTCCAAACACAGAACATATTCACTTCTATGGTTTCTATATTGGCAATTTCCCAGATTTATCCAATGAGGAAATTGACGAGATATGCGCAATTATTAACACTGCCTAATAGAGAATGACAACAGCTGTAATTTTGGCCGGCGGTTTGGGGACTAGACTTCGTAGTTTAATTCCCAATTTACCAAAGCCTATGGCTCCTGTTCATGATAGACCATTTCTTGAGTATCTAATGGACTACTGGATCTCTCAAGGAGTTACCAAATTTATCTTATCCGTAGGTTACAAAAGTAAAGTCATCATCAATCATTTTGGGCCAGCATACAAAGGAGTTCCAGTCTTTTATGTTGAGGAAAATGAGCCCCTTGGTACGGGTGGCGGGTTAGTTTTAGCAGCACATGGGCTGATAACCCCTTTTTTACTGCTAAATGGAGACACATATTTTGAAGTCTCACTGAAGGAGTTGAAGTATTTTCATAAGAAAAATCATTCTGACTGGACCATTGCACTATTTAGGTCTAATGAGGCTAATCGATATGGCGCTATTACAATTGATGATACTGGAAAAATAAAAAAACTAAAAACAGCAAAATGCCAAGTTGGTGAATTTGCTAACGGTGGCGTTTATTTAATTAATCCTTTGACATTGGCTGCTTTTTTTCAGCCTGGGCAAATATACTCTCTTGAGGATGAGGTCATAACAGCTTTAATCGCTGCTAAAAAAAATATTTTTGGCTTATCTCAGGATGGCAGATTTTTAGATATTGGTATTCCAGTAGATTATATTTCTGCTCAAAAATTATTCCAAATTAATTAAATGAGAAAAAATGAATGCTTCTGAGGTGTTAATAAAGAATTTATCAAAGTCTATTGATGCTAAAAAATTATTTCTTACTAATGAAAATGAAATAAATAGCTTCCGAAACGCGGCTAGTATGCTTGCAAATGCCTATAAAAATGGTGGGCGACTGTACATAGCTGGTAATGGCGGCTCTGCTGCAGATGCGCAGCATTTGGCGGCAGAATTTGTTAGCAAACTAGCTAAGGAGCGCGCGCCTTTGGCGGCCGAGCATTGACGGTAGACTTATCCATTTTGACAGTGATTAGGAATAACTATAGATACGAAATGGTACTCTTAAGTTAAATAGAGGGAAAGATGGCGGATAAAGACGTTTTTTTGGGGATTACTACATCTGGAAAATCGCAAAATATAATAATGGCACTGAAAGAATGTAGGAAACGAAAAGTTAAATCAATATTATTTACAGGGTTTGACGGCATGCCAGCAAAGGAGTTTGCTGATTTCACCATTGCAGTAAATGGAGAAGCAACTGCTACTATTCAAGAGTTACATATTGTTCTTGCGCATTCACTGTGTGAGTATATTGAAAATGAGATTTTTAAAAATTAGTATTTGAGGAGATTATATGTCGTACAAAATATTAGTTACTGGGGGCGCTGGATATTTGGGCTCCACTCTTGTGCCTGATCTTTTAGCTGCAGGTAATAAAGTAACGGTTTTAGATAATTTTATGTTTAAGCAAGCGAGCTTAAATCACGTTTGTCATTATCCTAACTTTGAAGTAGTTAAAGGCGATATTCGTATTGAAAGCGTAATGGCCCCATTGCTAAAAAATGCAGATATAGTAATTCCGTTAGCGGCATTAGTAGGTGCGCCCTTGTGCAACCTAGATCCAATTGGCGCTACTACAACAAACCATGATGCGATTACGCTGATGATTAAGTTACTATCACCGCAACAAATGGTTTTGATGCCAACGACAAATAGCGCTTACGGAACAGGTGATAAAAATAATTTTTGCACGGAGGATTCGCTATTGCGGCCAATCTCACGATATGCAATTGAGAAAGTTGCAATTGAAAAGGAATTAATGCAAAGAGAAAATGCAATTAGCTTTCGTCTTGCTACAGTATTTGGTATGTCGCCTAGAATGCGGACTGATTTATTGGTGAATGATTTTACCTACAGGGCAGTGAATGATGGCTTCGTTGTTTTATTTGAAAGTCATTTCAAAAGAAATTATGTACATGTAAAGGATGTTTCAAGAGCATTTCAGCATGGTATAGATCATTTCCAAAGTATGAAGGGGGAAATCTTTAACGTAGGTCTCTCGGATGCTAATGTTTCAAAAAAAGAATTATGCGAAGTTATAAAAAAACAGTTGCCAAATTTTGTGTTCGTAGAAGAGCAGGTTGGCAAGGACCCAGACCAGAGAAACTATATAGTATCAAACGAAAAAATTGAGAAAACAGGCTTTAAGACAAAGTATTCACTTGAAAGTGGAATAGTGGATTTGATTAAAGGTTATCAGACGATTAAAAATAATAAATACGGAAATGTCTAGATATATAGAAGACATTATTAACTTTATTAAAAATTCATATTTTAAATAGCTGATAAAGACTGTCAAGTATTAGATGAAAAAGATCAATACTTTTTGGATAACAATCATTTAACAATAGCTGGGGCAGAGAAGTTAATGCCAGCCTTTATAAAAATATTAAATTATAATTAAATCAGCGATCTCAAGGCTCAATAAATCCTTTGGATGTTTCTTGAAAGAGGTTTGAAAAAATTTTTTATCACCAGAAAGTATTTACATTGCATGCTTGACGTCCTTTTCATAAATCCCGATTCCTCATTAAAAGCTTATCAAGGTCTTGCAGAAACCTTTTCAGCTATTGAGCCACCAACTTGGGCATTATTGCTCGCTGAATCTTGCAGATCAAAAGGCTTTGAAGTTTCTATTCTTGATTGTGATGCGGAGAAATTAAGTGCGGAACAATCAATTGATCGAATTAAGATGTTGAAGCCAAAATTGATTGTTTTTGTTGTCTATGGTCAGAATCCAAACTCAGGCACTACTAGTATGATTGGCGCTTTGAGTTTGGCAAATGAAATAAAAAAAGATTCTTTGCAGTGGCAAATATGTTTTGTGGGTTCTCACATTAGCGCTTTACCATTGGAGGTTCTTGGGTATGAATCTGTAGACATTGTTTTACTAAATGAAGGCGTCTACGCCTTACATAAATTATTAAAAAGCAATTTTAATGAGGACAGCTTATCTCAAGTAAATGGTATCGGATTTAAGAAGAGAGGCCCAGGAGGATTTAAAATTCCTACATTAAACCCTCCGCAAGGCGTTGTTCCACAGCATCGCATGGACATTGATTTGCCAGGTTATGCGTGGGACTTGTTGCCCTACAGGGAAAAACCTCTAGATATGTATAGAGCACACTTCTGGCATGCCGAGTTTAATCATGAAGCGCGTAGCCCATTTGCTGCGATTTACACATCCTTAGGATGTCAGTTTAGTTGTGATTTTTGTATGATCAATATTTTGAATCGTTCAGATAATGATGATAGTGTCACTGCAGCAGATTCAAAGGGGATGCGTTTTTGGAGTCCTGAATGGGTCGCCCGCGAAATGGAAAAGCTCGCTAATTTAGGAGTCAAAAACTTAAGAATTAGCGATGAAATGTTTTTTTTGAATAAGAAATATTATCTGCCAATTTTAGAAAATTGTGTAAAAAGTGGTTATAACTTTAATATGTGGGCTTATTCGCGAATAGATACAGTGCACAAGGATGCTCTAAGTCTTTTCAAGCGTGCTGGTGTAAATTGGCTTGCACTAGGTATAGAGTCAACTAATCAGTCAATTAGACAAGAAGTATCAAAGGGCACATTTATGGATGTGGACATTCGAGAGGTTTGTAAGGCAGTGAGGGATGCGGACATAAACATTATTAGCAACTATATTTTTGGCTTTCCAGACGACACCCTGACTACAATGCAAGAGACTCTTGATCTCGCATTAGAGTTGAATACTGAAATGGCAAATATGTATCCTTGCCAGGCATTGCCTGGAAGTCCAATGCACAGAAAAGCAGTCAAAAACGGATTGTCGCTACCCTATGCTTATGAGGGCTACGGATTTCTCACATATGAATCCCAGCCGTTACCTACCAATCATTTGACTGCATCCGAGGTTTTGAAATTTAGGGATGATGCATGGAATAGCTATTTTACTAATCCAGATTACCTTGACTTGGTCGAAAAAAGATTTGGAGTAACTCAAAGGGCAAATGTGGAAAGCATGGCCTCAATTAAATTAAAGCGAAAAATATTGGGTGATTAAAATTAGATATCACTATTTTTCTAATCTTTAGCCTATTTTTATTAAGAAAATTTTTCTTAATAAATGCATAAATATAAATAAAAATTTTGTAAGTCAGATTTTATGGGAATAAAGATCATGATAAGTAATTTAGTCGCTGAAAATTATTTCAATATTTACATTGGGAATCATGGAAAAATATCTGGAATAGAGGATTACATTGATGTAACTAAGCAGCTTTTGAAAAAGACGGAGATTCCCGTGAGGGTCACATCATCACTTGATGCTGATGCTGTGAATATTATTATTGATGAATTTACAAATTATGCTGAAAATTTAAATTTTTTAAACTTTAAAAAAAATAATCCTAAATCACATGTAATCTTCGTACTCACGGAATTTGTTGAGTCAAAGTGGGGGGTTAGATCAATCAACAATTTTGGTGGACTTTTGGAGGCCTCATCTATTGCGCTATTTGATGTGTACCTGCGCTTTTATCGAAAAGATTACCCTTCGATCACCATTAATTCGTTGCTACGATTATTTTGCTTTCTTCCGGTCATTTTGATGGAGTGCGGTTTCTACTCCATAAATTTTTTGCTTCGGCGTTTAGTTGGTAGAAGGGCTCGCAATCCTTTTAAAAATTATCTTACATTGCATGCACGCTCTATCTACTTTCATATGCGGTTTTTGGGCTTAAAAGCATGCTTGGAGTATTCAAACGCAATATTGGCTGGTCATGAGGATATTATTGCGGGTGTTTATAAAAATTTAGGCGCCAAAATCGACGGAATATGTTATCTCGGGGTTCTATACCCAGAATTTCATGTTGAGAATACACTTGCTAAATTAACGAATGAAAAAAAACTTTTCATTGAAATCACTGGATCAATAACTGCTTATAGAAAAAAATGGATGTCAAAGATTGATCGAACGCTTATTTCACTTGGAATGCATAATCACTTTGGATTGTGTAAGTCTTTTTCATCCCTGAAAAGTCAAATAATCGACGATACAGGTCGCGCAGCATTTTCTATGCATCCACCACAAACTAGAAGGTGGAAGTATTGCAGTCCTATGCGAATCTATAGAGCTTTAGCAATTGATAATAACTTGCCGATTACAACCAAGAATTTTTCTCAGAATCCGATTGAGAATGTTTGTTTCCTATATAAGGACAAAAATTCAATTCTTGATTTATATAAGATGTATATTGAGCCCGACAAATTGATAAATTTCATTGTTGATCGAGTTCGATTTTATAACGATACTGTAGGTATTCGCAATGATGCTCTCGTTAGAAAACTGCAGAGTTTTATTCATTCGGGAGTATGGCCAGAATGATCTTGAAGGAGCGCACTTGGCAGTGGGTTGAACTGCTTTATTTATTGGTTCTAAAAGAACTTAAGGTGCGATATAAGCGTAGTGTTATAGGCTATCTATGGGCGATTGCAAACCCGATTTTTTTTGCACTAGTTTACTGGATGTCTTTTAAATTTATTATGCGTGTCCAGATGGAGCATTACATTGTTTACATTCTAACGGGAATATTCCCTTGGGGGTGGTTTAGTCAAGCGTTGACTCAGGGAGCTGGTAGCTTTACAAATAATCTCTCATTGGTGAGAAGGGTTGCTCTACCCAAATTGATTCTACCTTTAGGTAATGTATTGCAGGAAATGGTACATTTTGTCTTCACGATACCAGTGGTATATATCTTTATTATTACCGCTGGCCTAGATGTACATCCTATGACTCTACTTTGGCAAATGCCATTGATGTTGATTCTACAAATTGCTTTTGTTTTTCCATTAACAGTAATATGCGCTGTGTTAAACGTATATGTTCGGGATATTCAGTATCTAGTGGGAGTTCTACTTTCCTTATTCTTTTTTATTACACCAATGGTCTACTCCTTGGATATGGTTCCAACTAAATATCAGCAATATTTCAAAATTAATCCTTTATATTGGTTAATTGATAGTTGGCGAATTGTTTTTTCTGGTGGCATATTGCCGTTGTATAACCTGATATTTTTATTGTTATCAATAACAGTATTCTCTTTTTTCGCTTGGTGGATCTATCGTCTGTTAGCGGGTCGAATTGCGGAGCTACTGTAATGTCAATGATTGAAGTCCATGGTGTATGGAAAACTTATCACAATCATCTTCAGTTAGGTATTAAAGAGCGCCTGGTTAGCAGGCGTGATTCTCGTGAAGATTCACGCTTTCGTCGCCATTGGGTATTGCAGGATATAAGTTTTCAGGTTGAGGCGGGTCGCTCCTTAGGAATTGTTGGGCATAATGGTACGGGTAAGACTACCCTTTTGAGTCTACTTCTTGGCACTATCCAGGAAGATCGTGGCAAAATTTTGCGAAAAGGTCGCATTGGGGCTATGCTAGAGCTTGGCTCAGGATGTCATCCAGACCTGACTGGGCGAGAAAATATTTTCTTAAATGGGTCAATTCTAGGGTTGCAGATTGCAGAAATTAAGCGAAAGTTTGAATCCATAATTGCTTTCTCGGAGCTCGGAGCCGCAATTGATTTGCCGATGCGAACCTATTCTTCAGGAATGTCTGCCCGTCTTGCTTTTTCTGTATTGGCACATGCGCATCGCGAAGTTTTACTTATTGACGAAATCCTTGCTGTCGGAGATGCTAGTTTTCAAGCCAAGTGTATTTCTTATCTTCGCGAATTCACCTATAAGGGCGGCACTTTAGTTGTGGTGTCGCATGATCTTAAAACGCTGCAAGAACTTTGTGTGGATGCAATTTGGCTCAATGAAGGTAGGCTAAATCATCTAGGTAATATAGAGGATGTAATCGGGCTATATGAACGGTCAGTAGTAAATAATGCTACCAACTAAATTTAGCTTTTTTAAGTTAGGAATCAGAAGAAGCATAGTATCTCAAAAAGGCGATTTGTCATTCTTTCAATATATTTTAGCGCTGCTCTATTTTGCTTTTAATCGAACGGACATCGCATTATTGTTTATATTATTTTCTTTCGCAAAACGTCAAAAATCTTTACTAACACCTTTGCTTAAGCGTTTAGCATCGAATCAAGGTTTGATTGATAGTTACGTCAATGGCCTTAACAGTTCAATGGTTGCAAAAGATTGCAAAAAAAATCCTTACTATAGAGGCGCAATAGACCAGTTGCCTATTTCAATATTTATCGGAGTAAATCAATCAGGGTCGTGGAGTTTTCGTGAGGCAATATCATCTGCTCTTGGCTTTGACGAAAGTTTTTCTATAGAGGATTATTCAACGGCTACTAATTTCAATCAGATTCCAACCATAGATTTAGAATTAGAGCATCTCCGAAAAATTATTGATGGTATAAATAAAAAGCCTAGATTTATTTACTCGCATCGTGGTATTCCGCTTCATCTTGCTCTTACTAATGAAAGTTTTTCATACTCAACGATGTTACGTAATCCAATCTCTAGAGTTGTTGCAAGTTACTTCTGGAGTTTAAAATATCGTGATTTGAATTTTCATTGGGTCCCAGAAATCATTAAGTGTGGAGCATCTTTAGCTGACTACATTGACTTTATGCATGATAGTGGTTGGCGCCCAGGAGGTAATAGAACTGGGGAGTATTTTTTTGATGCCTGGCTTTCGCAGGGGTTGATACCAAAAAATTGTTCAATGAGTAGGATTAAAGGGGCGGATTATATTCTTGGTAAATATTTCGAATTTATTGGTATTACTGAGTTATTTGATGAATCCTTATTTATTTTCTCGAAAAATATCAACCTAAATCGATTGCCAACATGGTGTTTGCGTGGAAATTCTGGGCGTCCTTCTCTCGCAGATATTTCACCTGAAATTCTTAGAAAAATTGACCGCCTCACAGAAGATGAGCAAATGCTTTACCAAAAGCATAGAGATTGCTTTGAGTCACAGTACGTTGATGAAATTAAGTATTTTAGGCGTAAAGTAGGCAGTCTTAGAATATCTGACTAGATTGCATTGATATTTTCAATGGCTAATTATTCTTTTTTATTAATACTATTTCATTTAACTATGGTCATAAGAGATTATTAATGTATATAGTGGTGATTAATGAATCGACCTAGTGTTATTTTCTGTAATCTTCAGAATTCTGGTGGCTCGGCTGTTGACCCTGTGTTGCGTGAGATTTTTGCGCGTACTGGTTATTTCATAACGCCCTATGGCCCAGAGGGAACTGGGCGTTTGCGTCAAGAATTAGATTCTGGTGAAATCACCCGGCCTTTTTATCATTGGACTCATGATCCAATTGAAACATTCGCTGGGATGGTGGGTAATTGTGACTATCGCTTTATTTATCTTCATCGCGACCCCAGAGATGCAGCGGTTTCATGGGCACATGATTTTCAGTACAAAGGTGTTTATGGAGATATGAGTTTTCCCCAGATTCTTGAAATGGTAGTAACTCATAACTTGCCTCCACATGTTCGTGCTGCGATTGAGTGGGTAAAGGCAGATTGTATGGTTATTACCTTCAAGCAAATGAAGGAAAATATGACTGCAACTGTATACTCAATTTTGGATTATGTTAATTATCGTAATTGCAAAGACAATGTAAAAGTATCGGATACAGATTTTGATCAAATCATTAGCAAGCACAGCTTTGAGTCACTGGCAGGTCGCCAGAGGGGTGAATCTGGAGAGGTCGTTCGTTCAGGCTATATGTTGCGTAAGGGTATTAGTGGTGAGTGGAAAAATCAGTTTTCACCAAGATTGACTCTTAAATGTAATGAGATTATGGGGCGTGAAATTTTGGAGTTGGGGTATGACCTTAATGAAGTTAATGCGGGTAATGACGATCAACAACAGTTCGCCATGCCTTTCAAGGCAGGTGAATCAAACTCTATTGCTTCTGGAGTTGCGCAGATCGTATCGCCACCCTTTTCTTGTGGTGTAGCGTGGTTAATTAATGCATTGCTCTATCTTGACATTCGAGTTACCAATACTGGCTTTGAGCCGGGGCATTGGACTGTTAATAACAATTTCTGGAAAATATCCAATACAGCTGAAATGCATCTCAAGTGGCACCTGCCAGTATTGCATGAGCGACAGTCTTTTCAATTCCCCGAACCCCTAGAGGTACGTTGGGAGCATCGCCTTGATTTCGCAGCGAGTGAAATAAGGCCCACAATTCTGTTTGTACGAGATCCTCGCGATGCCGTCTACTCCCTTTATCGTCGAAATTATGCAGATAATCTGAGCTTTATAAGCTATTTAAATCGCCCCGACGAATGGCCGCATCATTTCCCCGGTTTATTTCAGATGCCTCCATTAGAAAGTTATGCATATTTCTGTTGGTACTGGTTAGCCATGGGAAAGATAATGCCCGTAAAACTGGTTCGTTTTGAGGATATAAGAAAAAATCCTTCCTTTGTATTGAAAGAAGTATTGCGATATCTAGGGGTAGCCCGATCAAAGATCCAGATTGAGGAAGCCGTTAAATCCTCTGGTTTTGAGCAGGCACGATTGGCGATGGAAAGAATGGAAGCCTCTACGGGAAAATTATTTATGACGGCACGCAAAGGACAGATAGGTGAATGGCGTTCCAGCTATACGACGTTTACGCAGTTATATGTCAGAAAATTAATTAAACTCTTGATTGGTCAGCTTGGGTATGATGAGAGAATTAGTTACACCTCAGACCAACGTTTGTTTGAGGATTATCATGAGCAAGTAAACCATAATTTTCATGGACCCTTAAATGAAAATATAATGTTACTGCTTATGGCAACTGAAAAAGGAAATCCACCTACTTTATGTACACTAGTAAAGGAGGCAAAAAAATTTTATGGTAACGGCACAAGCCTCTTAAAATTTGGAGCTATCGCTGAAGCAATTTTTTATGTTGAACGAATATTTCCCGATACCTCATCACCTCAAGCGCGAATTGCGTTGAATACTTTTGTTAATTTGAATCTATTCTTTTTTAATCAGTGGCCAATACAAATTGCAGCTTGGTATGGGTTGCGTCGAATTGAGCAAGCTAGTGATATGCCTATAATTAAAAATCTTGGAAAGTATCAAAATATTCGTTTAAAAATATTAAGTCGATTCTGGAAATTATTTTGAAAACTAATCCACGTGTTATATGGATAACAGGCCTATCTGGCGCAGGTAAAACAACACTTGCGAATGAGGTAGTACGCACATTGCGCACTAATGGTGTTTCGGTAGTAATGTTAGACGGCGATGAATTGCGGGACGTGTTCGGAGCTGGAGCTGCAAACGCCCAAAATCATGATCGTACAAGTCGCATAGCATTGGCCATGCAGTATGCACATTTGTGTCGTGCAATTGCAAATCAAGGTTTGACTGTAGTAATTGCCACAATTTCATTATTCAAAGAAGTGCATAGTTGGAATCGCGAGAACCTCCCAGGCTATTTTGAAGTATATCTTAAGGTGCCGCTTAAAGAGTTAAGGCTTCGTGATCCTAAAGGTATATACAAGCGATTTGATGCTGGGGAATTAGAGAATGTTGCTGGTTTAGATTTGCATATTGATGAGCCAGAAGTCGCCGATTTGATTTTAGATTTTCAATTGAAAGAGACTGTAAAGATACATGCCGATAAATTACTTAACATTTTGAGTAGAGGGTAGGAAAAATGACACAAGTTTTTAAAGCTGGAGACTTTACGGGGTTGGCCCGCGATTATTCGCAGCATCGCCCAGACTACTCCACATCGATTCTCAGGTCATTAATTGCATTACTGGATAAACCAGTGGATGAGGTTGATTTTGTTGATGTAGGAGCGGGTACGGGTATTTGGACAAGGATGGTGTATGACGTTGGCGTTCGCTCGGTGATTGCTGTAGAGCCCAATGATGATATGCGACTCAAAGGAATGGCTGACAGTCATCAAACTAAGATTCAATGGTTATCTGGAAGTGCAGAGAATATTTCAGTACAAGATAAATCTGTTGATTGGTTATCAATGGCCTCAAGTTTCCATTGGGCTAAATTTAGTGCTGCTACAAAAGAGTTTTATCGTGTTTTGCGACCAGGTGGCCGTTTTACAGCCTTATGGAATCCTCGACTTATCGAGGTTAACCCACTGCTTGTAGAAATAGAAGCATACCTAGATGCACTACGTCCAAATATTAAGCGAGTCTCTTCTGGTCGCTCTGGCATTACCGAAACACTGACGGAGCAGTTGTGGGGATCGCCATATTTCGATGATGTAGTCTATCTAGAGGGTCGCCATGTGATCAAAATGACGCCTAAACGATACTTGGGAGCATGGCGATCTGTAAATGATTTACGTGTTCAGCTTGGTCCAGAAAAGTTTGATGATTTTTTAATTTTTATAGAGCAACATATTTCGGGGTTAGATGTTATTGAGGCAACGTATCTTACACGTGCTTGGTCGGCTCGTCGAAAGAATTTATAGCTATGTCTTTAAGTTTCAATACAAAGGCTGGTACATTAACTGAATTACAGGGAGTGCTCAAGTCAGCCCAAATTGCTTCATTACATATCATTGTAGTGGAAGACTGGATATCTGACCGATCAACTTGTATAGCTAAGCTGCTTAATGAACTTAATAAGTTTCCAGTAATTGTGCGATCTAGTTGTGCACGTGAAGATGGTGCAGAATTTTCAAACGCAGGAGCTTTTCTTTCTCTCTCTAACGTTGAAATTAATGGTTTGGAACAGGCTATTGATCAAGTAATTGCATCTTATGGGGGTGTGAGCTCAACGGATGAAGTGCTTATACAGCCGATGTTGACTGATGTTGTGCGCTCTGGCGTAGCTTTCTCCCATGACCCCAATACATGTACACCATATCAAATTGTGAATTGGGTAGAGGGAGATGACACTTCAATAGTCACTGGAGGGAGGGGTGGTCGAGTGTGGCAGCAGGCGGCTAAAAGTACGATCTCACCACCGTTGGTTCTGGCCCCAATTATTATCTTGCTCAATGAACTTTTGGTGTTGTTTCAAAATAAGCCATTAGAGTTCGAGTTCGCCGTAACATCTGAATCTAGTGGAGAGGTGCTTTGGTTGCTTCAAGCCCGCCCATTAATACTTGCCCAAAAGTCTGAGTCAGCTGAAATTCAGGCTGCACGTTTAAAAAGCATTCAAGATAAAATAAAGCGCGGTATGCAACCCCACCCATTTCTAATGGGTCAGCGGACGGTGTATGGGGTAATGCCAGATTGGAATCCTGCAGAAATTATTGGCATCCGTCCAAAACCTTTGGCCCTCTCTTTATATAGGGAGTTGATCACTGATGCAATCTGGGCATATCAGCGTCATAACTATGGCTATCGTAATCTGCGTAGTTTTCCACTTATGCCCCATTTCTTTGGATTGCCATATATTGATGTGCGCTTATCATTTAATTCGTTCATTCCTGCAGATCTAGATGAAGGTTTAGCTAATCGATTAGTTGATTACTATATTGATCGCCTTCTTAGTGAGCCAGCGTTACATGACAAAGTGGAATTTGAAATTGTTTTTTCATGCTACACGCTGGATTTGCCTCAACGATTAGAACGGCTATCAGATGTAGGGTTCTCAATGCAAGAGCGCGAAACTATTGCCGATAGTTTGAGGCGCCTTACCAATCAAATAGTTCACCCAAAAGAGGGCTTTTGGCGAAGCGATTCGGCAAAAATGGATACTCTTAATGTGCGACGAGAAGAATTGCTCACCTCGAGTGCTGACCCACTTGAACGTATTTATTGGCTTTTAGAAGACGCAAAACGTTATGGGACTCTACCGTTTGCTGGCTTGGCGCGGGCTGGGTTTGTGGCAGTACAGATGCTTCAATCCTTAAGATCCGTTGGTGTATTTTCTCAGGCGGATTATGATAACTTCATTGCTGGTGTATCGACTGTTAGCGGGCAGTTAGCGCGAGATAGAGTAACCCTTGATAAGGATGTTTTCTTGGCCCGCTATGGCCATCTCAGACCTGGAACATATGACATCCTTTCACCTCGTTACGATGAGGCGCCTGATCTCTACTTTGATTGGGGACGTCAGTCACGTGCTCCGGATTCAGTAAAGCAATTCACATTATCCTTGCCACAAATGCGAGAAATTATAAAGTTGCTAGAGGCTCATCAGCTCGAACCTGACCCGGTAGCATTATTTGATTTTATGCAGGCAGGAATCGAGTTAAGAGAGCTTGCTAAATTTCATTTCACCAAAAATCTATCTGATATTTTGGTGTTAATAACTCAAATCGGTAGTCAATATGGATTAAGTCGGGAAGACTTGGCCTATTGCGATATCTCAGTTTTTAAGGAATTGTATATCGCTGCAGCCGATGTAAAAGATTCGTTATTGCGTTCAATTGATCAAGGTAAGGCTCGATATGCCGAATCTTTGAAAATTTCTCTGCCACCGCTTATTGCAAAACCTGACGATGTATGGGCATTTGAGTGGCCTGAATCATCACCTAACTTTATTACTCAGAAACAGACTACTGCATCTGTATCAGGCTGTGATGATCTGGACAGATTAGCTGGTGCAATTGTTTGTATACCTAATGCTGATCCAGGGTTTGATTGGCTCTTTGCCTACCCTATTGCAGGGTTAATAACTGCTTGGGGAGGTGCTAATTCTCATATGGCAATTCGTGCAGGCGAGCTTGGATTGCCCGCAGTCATTGGGGCGGGCGAAGTGCTGTATCGCCGATGGTCCTCGGCACGCCAATTGCATTTGGATTGTGCGGGGCGACGAGTTGAGGTGTTAGCATGAGGGTAGTCGCCGTTAGCCAACGTGTTGAAAAGTATGCTTACCATAATGAAATACGTGACTCACTGGATCAGCGTATCACCACTTTTTTATTAACTGCAGGTTTTATCCCTATACCGGTTCCTAATAGGCTATGGAATCAAACATCTTTTGATGACTGGCTCTCCGCAGTAAGGCCTAAAGCTTTGGTGCTCTCGGGGGGTAATGACATTGGGCAATTTGCTACGCGAGATCTGACAGAAAGACTTTTACTAAATTATGCCCAGAACCATCAATTACCTACGCTTGGAATTTGTCGTGGCATGCAAATGATGGCTTATTGGGCGGGCATGAGTCTCCGCTTAGTTGAGGGGCACGTAGGTGTTCGCCATTTTTTATCTGGAGAGATTACTGGAGAAGCAAACAGCTATCATCATTACTCTTTAAGAGAGTGCCCGGATAGCTTCAGAGTTTTGGCTCAAAGCGAAGATGGTGAAATTGAGGCTATCGCTCATAAATCCTTACCTTGGCAAGGTTGGATGTGGCATCCAGAACGAGAGGAAATTTTCTCACCAAGAGATATTCTGCGCATAAGAGAATTATTCGGTGGATAAACTTCTCGAGTTAGCAATTGAGGCAAGCCGAAGCGCTCAAACAACAATTATGAGTTTTTATAATGCAGTCTTATCGGTTCATTTAAAGCAAGATAGCTCGCCCCTAACTCTAGCGGATCGCGCTGCTCATGACATGATTGTGAGCTGTCTAGCTAAAAGTGGGTTGCCAATAGTTTCTGAAGAAGGCGATGATTTATATATGAATGCCAACGAATACTGGTTGGTTGACCCATTGGATGGGACTAAAGATTTCTTGAGTGGAAGTGACGAGTTCACAATTAATATCGCATTGATTAAAGCGCGATATCCTGTGCTTGGTGTTGTGCTTGCGCCGGCACTTGATGATTTATATTGGGGAAGTGTAGATATGGGGGCTGGGCGCATTTTAAAAGGGTGTACAACAGCATTACTACCTCATGAGCAAACGGCATCTTGTAGGATGGCTGTCAGTCGCTTTCATAATCATCCCGATGTAGACATTTTTGCTGCTGAGAATCGAATTGATAAGCTGATATCAGTTGGCTCGGCACTAAAATATGGACTATTAGCTACGGCCGAAATAGATGTTTTTCCTAGGCTGACTGGTAGTTCTGAGTGGGATACGGCTGCAGGACAGGCTTTGTTAGAAGCTGTTGGGGGTTCTGTATTAGACTGGTCTACAGGAAAATCCCTTTCTTATGGTAAGCCAAAGCGTCGTAATCCTAGGCTGCTTGCAATCCGCGCTCCATATCGATACGAGGAATTTAGGCTGAAAAAATATGAGGCAGAATTATTATGAAAGCTATTATCCTTGCTGCTGGACGCGGAAGTCGAATGAAGAGTCTTACCGATGATCGTCCAAAATGCTTAGTTGAGTTTCGAGGTAAGCCTCTCTTGGAATGGCAACTCCAAGCTTTAGGAGCTGCTGGCATTAATAAGATCGCAATTGTGACTGGCTATAAGCGCGAATTAATTATTAATAAAGGACTGAAAGAATTTCATAACTCACAATGGCCTGATACACAAATGGTAACATCTCTTGAGTGTGCAAAAGAGTGGTTGAAAACCGATGTTTGTATCGTGAGTTACTCAGATATTTTTTATAGTACTGAGATTGTGCGTGCCTTAATGGATTGCTCTGCAGATATTGCAGTTGCATATGATCCAAACTGGCTGAAACTATGGCAGAAAAGATTTAATAATCCTTTAGATGATGCCGAGACTTTTCGCTTTACAGAGAACCAGAAGTTAACTGAAATAGGTAACAAACCCAATTCAATTGATGAGATAAACGGACAATACATGGGTTTAATTCGATATTCGCCAGCTGGCTGGTCTGAGGTGGAGCGAATTCGCTCTCAAATGGTATCAGTCGAGAAGGACCGTATGCATATGACAGGACTATTGCAAAAAGTTATTGATGCAAACTTAGTCTCAATTCAGGCGTTACCTTGCTTTGAGGAATGGGGTGAGATTGACTCCGCTGATGACCTAAATGCTTACTTGTAAGCAATGAAGAAAAGCGTTAGTTATATAAAGAGCTGAATGATTCCGCTGATCTCATTTTTACTTCCGACAAGGGGTAGGCCAGAACTTGTAAAAAGGTTTATTAATTCAGCAAAGATACTTGCTGATTACCCTGAATTGTTTGAGATTATCCTCTATATTGATGAGGATGATAGCTCACCTCCAATTCAATCTAATTGCAAAAATTTAAAAATAATTTACGGCCCTCGTACATCAATGGGCAAATGTAATTCAAGATGCCTAGCAGAAGCGATTGGAGAAATCATAGTTTTAGCTAATGACGATGTTGTTTTAAAAACTAAAGGCTGGGATACAGAAATTAGAAAAATTCATGAAAAATATCCTGATGGAATTTACCTTGCCTATCCAAATGATCTCTTTAAGAAAAAAAGAGGGGCTGCATTTCCCATTCTTTCAAGAAAAACATGTGCCATACTTGCCCAGCCCTTCCCCTCGATTTATAAAGGGTCATTTATTGATACTCACATCCTAGACATTTTTATAAGACTTAAATTTTTGGGTTTAAATAGAATTCATTACTTAGAGGGGGTAATTTTTGAGCACCTGCATTTTAGAAATGGTAAGTCTAAGATAGATGAAACTTACCTAAATAGAGACCGATGGGGTGATGATATGGCTTTTCTTGCTTTGGCTAAAATGCGAAATTTATCAGCCACGGATTTACTGAGATCTATACATGCTGCTCAGCATTGGCCAGTTGATTTCAAATTACCCCCCATAGAATTAATGCCAACCACAGTAATAAAAGGACTACAGACCTATATAAAATTGTGCTTGTTTGATGTTGGATTGCCATGGGGTGTAAAAATTAAGAACTTTATATATTATTTTGGAAGATGGGGTTGGAAAAATTTATTTAATTAAATTGATTTACTTATATTGCTTCAAAAACTTTAGTTGCTCTATGGCAAAGCAACGCTGAGCAACTCTGGAATTTACTTAAAAAGGTGTACACAAAACCTATTTTATTGTCCAATGGAAATCGATTAGTCAGGCTGTATTAACTTGGGTAGAGTCTTAGTATTTTATTCAAAAGTCGGAAAGCTCAAGACTTGAACACCTCAAAAGTCTGGGTATAAAGGCTAGGGCAGATTTTCGTAAGCAACTAGCTGCCTATGAGCGCCTGAAGAAAAGTCAGGTTGTGTTTTCTCCTGCCCTGACAAAGCTGGCCGGTGTAGATTAAAGAATAAAAACGCACTCCAGCTCTTAGGGTGCCCTGATAAATACACACCCAATGATGAAATCGATTTGCTTGAGAAATGAAAAAACAAATTACTAAAATAATGAGCTGGTATCAGGGTTTACGATTTTTTGTGGAACAGATTGATGCAAAATTTAGCCTTGAATTTGATGGTCAAAGGCTAAATTTGCTATTTAATAATTAAGATACTGATTTCAGGTAAATAATCCCAGTGATTATTAGGATCCCTAGGATTATTCCTGAGCGTGGCTTTACAGCGCCCAACTTAAAAATATTTTTAAGTTTATAGAACTGATAGATTGAGCCCCACTCCATGGGGCTGTGGGCATGTGACAGGTATACACCGCTTTTTAATGGTAGGACGGGCGAGATTCGAACTCGCGACCAACGGATTAAAAGTCCGCTGCTCTACCGACTGAGCTACCGTCCCATTTTAATGGAAATACACCAAGTGTGACCAACGCTGCAATTGGAGGATTCGCTGTATGAGTGGATTATTGTGTAATCGCTCATCAATAAACATTTTATTATAGCAAGATGTTAGAACTTCTCTTGGACTCTCGAATTGGGTATCCCAGTTAGGCGGCCGCCACCATTTTGGGAAGTTTTCAGCCCCTAATTGAAGTAGCCTAACTCCGTCTGGTAATTGGCGGATTCTTGGAAAAATAGTCCTTTATGCCCGCCAGGATGGCTTCGGCAATCCGCTCTTGGTAGCCTTCATCATTCAGGCGCCTTTCTTCTTGGGGATTGCTAATAAAGGCAGTCTCTATGAGGATAGAGGGTATATCTGGGGCTTTAAGGACTGCAAAGTCTGCTTGCTCGACCTTATTCTTGTGGAGGGGGGCAAAATCACCAATATTTCGCAGTACCGACCCCCCCACTTTTAGAGAGTCGTTGATCTGAGCGGCGGTTGACATATCCAAGAGCAGGTAGCCCACCTGCTTGTCCTTGACCTTTATGTTAATACCCCCAATTAGGTCTGAGGAGTTCTCTTTATTGGCCATCCAGCGTGCGGCTGAACTCGTAGCCCCCTGTTGCGAGAGAGTAAAGACCGATGCTCCCCGCGCATGCGGTTGAATAAAGGCATCGGCATGAATCGAGATAAAGAGATCAGCTTCCACTTGCCGAGCTTTGGAGACCCGACGGTGTAGGGGCACAAAGTAATCACCCTCGCGGGTTAGAAATGGGCGCATTGACGCTTCTTGATCGATCTTGCTCTTTAGTCGTTTAGCAATGGATAGAACAATATTTTTCTCATACGACCCCCGCGCGCCAATGGCCCCAGGATCTTCACCGCCATGACCGGGGTCTAGTGCAATGGTCACAAGGCGTTTAAAGGGAATGCGCTGTTGGGCTCCCGACAGATCATTTGCTTTGCCAGCGCCTCCTTGGGTTACAGAGGGCTTGACCCCCTTTTCAGATTTAGCCTCAGGCGTACTTCCTGACTTAGCAAAAGCAGCGATGGGGTCGTCATCCCTCTTACGCTGAGCCTCGAGCAACAATTTCTCTTTCTTGGCACTCTCCTTGACCAACTGCATGAGGGGGTCAGGGGGGTTGGTGGGGTAGAGATCAAAGACCAAGCGGTATTGGTACTCCGCGATGGGGTTCAAGCTAAAGAGTTGGGGCTTTACAGCCTCTTTGAGATCAAAGACTAAACGTACCACCGTCGGTTGAAACTGCCCCACCCGAATTTGGGACACATAGGGATCATTGGGTTTGACCTTAGCCACCAGATCTTTTAGAGTTGGGTTGAGCTGCAGACCCTCAATATCTACTACCAAGCGATCGGGCCCACTTAAGAGTTGATGGCTAATGGGTAAGACTTGATCAGACTCTAAGGTAATGCGGGTGTAATCTTCCGAAGGCCAAATTCGTACACCAATTAACTTCGTGTTCGTATTGGCACCGACTAACTCACTCTCAGTTAGCAGTAAAACGAGCACCCCCAAAGATCCCATGGATTTAAATCCATGCTCTAGGGCTAGGCGGCGGTTTTGATCGATTGACATTAATGAAGGTTATGAAACTAATTAAGGGTTATAGGTATCGCGTCTAGCCCGTTAGACGATTTATCAGATTCTTTAAGAGATCTTGACCTGATGAGGTATTTGCATGAAATTCAACCTGACGCTCATGCTCATGGTGATGATCTAATGAATTGGCTTTAATCTCAATACTGAGATCCATTAACGGTAAAGTATTACCTGCTTTCTCGGGCCATTCGACGATGCAAATTGTGGTCTCATGGCTAGTGAAGTGTTCTTGTAAGCCTGCCTCGATCCATTCAGACGGTGATTGCATGCGATAGAAATCATAATGATAGAGTTGGATAGGGT
>Ga0114968_10000468_pt1 | contig 30376 bp, 26 predicted proteins | sample M_130807_EF_Meta_FD_87020 | JGI IMG/M metagenome (GOLD analysis project Ga0114968, IMG submission 87020) | Freshwater microbial communities from Lake Montjoie, Canada to study carbon cycling - M_130807_EF_MetaG | ecosystem: Environmental > Aquatic > Freshwater > Lake | place: Lake Montjoie... | reverse complement strand
GGCTTGATCATGTCTCCTACGCGTGCACCACGGCTGAGATCGCTGATGTCGTCCAGCGCATCGGATCAGACCTCGGTGCCGTGTTCGTCGACGGGGGCCGCCACCCCTCTTTCGGGACGCGGAACTTCGTGCTCCCACTCGCCGGTGGCTGCTACATCGAAGTCGTCTCTGCCCTCGATCACCCGGCTGCCGAGAAGGCACCTTTTGGGCGGGCGGTCGCCAGACGCGCGCACGACGGCGGAGGCTGGATGAGCTGGGTCGTGTCCGTGGAGGATGTCTCAGTTGTCGAGTCGCGTCTGGGCCGCCAAGCCCAACCGGGGCGACGCGTGCGGCCGGATGGTCATGAATTGGCCTGGAAGCAGATCGGAGTCCTGGACGTCATTGAGGATCCCCAACTTCCCTTCTTTGTCGAGTGGGTGAGCCCCGAGACGGACCACCCATCACGTGGCGCCTCCGGCGTCAGCATCGCCAAGGTGGAGATCTGCGGCGATCCCAATGCCGTCTACAGCTACCTCGGCAGCCACACCGAAATCCCTCTCGAGGGAGTAGCCGTGGAATGGGTAGAGAGCGATGAGCCCGGGCTCGTCGCAGTGTGCTTCAGCACTCCGCACGGCGACGTGAGAATCGACTGACCTTGAGTCAGCAGGAGAACGTGCCCGACACCCTCAGGGATGTTGCCGGAATCGTCTGGCGCCTCTTAATCCTCGGAGCCGGATTAGTTGTGCTGGGCTTCCTTCTCAGCAAGATCGCCCCGGTGGCCTTCGCCCTGTTCTTCGCGATGCTGGTGACCGCGTGGGCCAGCCCCATCATGAACATCTTCCGCAAGATCATGCCCAAGGTCATCGCCATGCTTTTGGCATTGCTGGTGATCGCCGCTGGAGTCGTGGCAATCTTTGTCGTGGTCATTCGATCGACTGTCTCCGAGGGCCCCAAGTTCGCCGATGCCGTGACATCCGGATTCCAGGAGGTCGAGACCTGGTTGCGCACCGGGCCCCTGCAACTGAGCGACACACAGGTCAACGACCTGCTCGCACAGGCAGGGACTGCCGGAAAACACGTGGCCACAGGTGTGCTCGGTGATGCCCTCGGTGCTTTTGGGACCATTGGAACGCTCATTATTGCCGGGTCTGTCTTTATCTTCGCTGTCATCTTCTTCATGCTGTCACCCGACCGAATTTGGGCATGGGTCGTCGGCTGGATGCCCCAAAAGCTCGCACCACGCGTCGATACCGGCGGCCGTATCGCCTGGGAGTCGATCGCCGGCTACACGCGCGGAATCATCATCGTTGCCCTATGCGACGCGGCACTGGTGTGGATCGGCCTATCCATCATGAGGGTTCCGCTGGCAGCTGCCCTGGCGGCACTCGTGTTCCTCGGCGCTTTCATACCCGTCATTGGCGCACCCGTGGCAACATTCTTTGCAGCAGTGGTGGCGCTGGCGGAGCGTGGACCGGTCATCGCACTGTTGGTTGTCCTTCTCACCATTGTCGTCGGATCCTTTGATGGGGATGTGCTGCAGCCACTGGTCATGGGTAAGGCTGTCAACCTTCACCCTCTCGCCATTGTGTTTGCCATCGCTGCAGGTTCGATTGTGCTGGGAATCATCGGTGCCCTCATCGCGGTGCCTATCGCCGGTGCGTTCTACGGAATCGCCAAGTACGTCACGAATCGCGACCCCGCTCACCCCTATCCCCCACCGCCGCCGGACCCGGTCGCGTCCACGTAGCACTCGACCAGGTGGTCATTCACCACTCCGCACGCCTGCATGGCCGCGTACATAGTGGTGGGCCCCACGAAGGCGAACCCGTACGCCTTCAGGGCCGTGCTGAGCGAGGTCGACTCCGGGGTGCTTGCAGGCACATCTCCGAGAACCCGCGGCCTGTCATTGCTCGATCGCGCGTACGTCCAGATCAGTTCAGTCAGAGCCTTGTCTCCCTCACGATCCCACATGGCCAACACCGCTCGCGCATTCACGATCGTTGCCTCAATTTTTCGGGTGTTGCGGATGATGGACACATCGGCCATGAGACGTTGAATGTCTGCGGCTCCGAATGACGCCACCTGCACCGGATCGAATCCCGCAAACGCCGATCTGAAGGCGTCCCGCTTGCGCAGCACTGTGATCCATGACAGCCCGGACTGAAATGCCTCAAGAGAAAGTCGTTCATAGAGCGCAACATCCCCGCGCACGTGTCTGCCCCACTCGAAGTCGTGGTAACGCTGGTATTCGGCAGACGAGTCAGCCCACGAGCACCGCAATCTGCCGTCGGCGCCTTTCGTCACCCCCGGACCATTCACTCGATCTGCGACTGTTCCCGCCACAGGTCAAGACCGCCTTCCAATGCATGCTGGTCGATTTCGGCAAGCTCCGCGTCCGTGAAGGCAAGGTTCGATACGGCTTTGGCTGTCTCAGTGAGCTGCTCGGCACTGCTGGCACCCACCAACGTCGTGGTCACGCGAGGGTCGCGAAGAGTCCACGCTACGGCCATCTGCGCCAACGATTGTCCTCGCCGTAGCGCGATGTAGTTCAGTGATCTAACCCGCTCGATGTTCTGTTCAGACAGCATGGATGGGAACAATGACTTGTCCTGGGCCGCACGCGAGTCCGTTGGCACACCATTGAGGTAGCGGTCAGTGAGGAGGCCCTGCGCCAAGGGGCTGAAGGTAATGCAACCCGCTCCAATCGCGTGCAGTGCATCTAGGAGGCCCTCCTCAATCCATCGATTCAAAAGTGAATAGGAAGGTTGGTGGATGAACAGTGGCGTGCCCAGATCTCGCAGAATGCGTGCAGCCTCAAGGGTGCGGCGCGGCGAGTAACTGGAGATGCCCGCATAAAGCGCCTTGCCCTGCTGGACGGCCGTGTGCAGCGCACCCATGGACTCCTCGATGGGCGTGTGCGGGTCTGGCCGGTGGTGGTAAAACACGTCTACGTAGTCGACTCCCAGCCGCGCAAGACTCTGGTCGAGGCTGGCCAAGATGTACTTGCGCGATCCAAGGTCGCCGTACGGCCCGGGCCACATATCCCAGCCGGCTTTGCTCGAGATGATCAGTTCATCGCGATGCCGACGGAAGTCCTCCTGCAGGATTCGCCCGACGTTGGTCTCGGCGGAGCCGGCCGGCGGTCCGTAGTTGTTCGCGAGGTCAAAGTGTGTGATTCCCAAGTCGAACGCACGACGCATGATTGCGCGCATGCTGTCGATCGTTCGGTCGTCGCCGAAGTTGTGCCAGAAGCCCAGCGATACCGCGGGGAGCTGAATCCCCGACCGGCCGCAACGCCGATAGGGCATGCGTCCGTCATAACGGTTCGGATCAGCTAGATATAGGTCGGCCATAGGCGCATCTTGCCAGCGGCGGCTCCGCTGGCCTACGCGGCCCGAGGGTCGTCAGATGGAGAAGTCGTTGACGCGGCCATCAAACTCCCAGTAGCCCGCGGCAGTGTGATGCGGCACATCGGCTCGCTCATGCTCGTGACCGAGGACTTTGTCCTCGAGCACGTCCATGCGACCCAGCAGAGACGCCACGGCGATTCCGACCGGATCGGGGGCAGTGGGCGAATCCTGCTTGGGGGACGTCTCAGGGATGGGAGATGTTCCGTGGGCGATTACCTGCCCCGGCACCCCGACCACTACGGAGTGATCATCGACGCTGCGTACCAGAACCGCGTTGGCACCGATGCGTGAGTCATCCCCGACCGTGACCGGGCCGAGGACCTTGGCGCCTGCGCCGACGGTCACGCGGTCACCCACCGTGGGATGACGCTTGCCGGGCTCGAGGCTTGTGCCGCCCAGGGTGACCCCGTGATAGATCGTGACATCGGTGCCCACCACAGCGGTTTCACCTATGACAACGCCCGCTCCGTGGTCAATGAACAGCCCTTCACCGATCTGGGCCCCCGGATGGATCTCAATGCCGGTCCAGAATCGCGTGGCCTGAGACAGCGCACGTGCCGGGCCTCGAGCACCGTTCTGCCACAAGGCGTGGCTCACCCGATGGGACCACACCGCATGGACACCCGGATACAGAAGGGCGACTTCAAGGCCGCTTCGCGCCGCCGGGTCCCGGTCCACGACCGAGGCGATATCGCGACGAACGGCCTTGAGGATGCCGCCCAGCGACCCCACTAGTCCCCCAAACCGGCGAAGAGCGCCGTGGATAGATAGCGCTCGCCAAACGACGGGATGATCACCACAATGAGTTTGCCGGCGTTCTCCGGGCGGCTGGCCACCTGACAGGCAGCCCAGAGCGCTGCGCCGGAAGAGATACCCACCAGAAGACCCTCTTCCTTCGCCGAGCGGCGCGCAGTCTCCATGGCTTCGTCAGCCGCGACACCAATGACCTCGTCGTACACGGTCGTGTCCAAGATCGGGGGGACGAACCCTGCACCGATGCCCTGCAGCGGATGTGGGCCCTTGGCGCCGCCTTGCAGCACCGGCGACGCCGCAGGCTCCACCGCGATGACCTGAACCCCTGGCTTGCGCTCTTTGAGCGCCTGGCCGACACCTGTGATGGTGCCACCGGTACCCACGCCGGAGACCAGGATGTCTACCATGCCGTCGGTGTCAGCCCAAATCTCTTCAGCGGTGGTCCTACGATGGATCTCAGGGTTGGCCGGGTTCTCGAATTGCTGCGGGAGCACGTAGTTGGGGTTCGCCGCCACAAGTTCCTTGGCCTTGGCGATTGCGCCACCCATGCCGTCGGGGCCGTGAGTCAGGACCAGTTCTGCGCCATAAGCGCGAAGCAACATGCGACGTTCAATACTCATGGTTTCCGGCATTGTCAGGATGATCTTGATGCCGCGAGCCGCGCACACCATCGCTAGGGCAATTCCAGTGTTGCCGCTCGTCGGCTCCACCAGGACGGTGTCAGGGCCGATTTTTCCCTGCTCCTGCAATGCATCGACCATGGCGACGCCGATGCGGTCCTTGACGCTGTGGGCCGGATTGAAGAATTCCAACTTGGCAACCACCTGCGCGGGCGCACCTTCGGCAAGGTGTCTGATGCGCACGAGGGGGGTGCCGCCGACGAGTTCAGTGACATCATTCGCAATTCTCATGCGAGCATGCTCCCACGTTCCCGCATTCCCCGGAAAATTGAGGGAAATGACCCTTAGTGCTTGTGCTGTCCGTGGGGATCCTCAATGGGCTCCAGATGAGTGTCCACCACGGCTCCGGGAAGCACACCACGAACCTGATGCTCGACATCGGCCAGGAGTTGATGGCCCCTGCTCACCGACCATTCCCCAGGGACCAACACGTGCATGCGCACAAATCGCATACGCCCGGCTTCCCGGGTCGCAACATCGTGGAAGGCAACTTCGCCTGCTGGATAGGCCGCCACGACAGCATCAAGAACTTTCATCACCTCAACACGGTCTTCCGCGGGCAACGCCCGATCCAGAAGCCCATCAAAGGCATGTCGCACAAGCCCATACCCGACCACCAGGATGTTTACGGCGACCGCAGTGGCAACGAGGGAATCCAACGGCGCCCAGTGGGTCAACGTCACAAGTGCGACGCCCACGATCACGCCGATCGACGTCCACACATCAGTGAGGAGGTGTTTGCCGTCGGCGACAAGGGCGATTGACCGCTCTCGTCGCCCGGCCCGGACGATGAGCATCCCAACCACAAGATTGAGCAATGTGGCTACTGCTGTGATGGCCAACCCCAGCCCGAGGGAGTCCAATGGTTCAGGGTGAAGGAGCCGCTCAATCGCCGTGTAGATGATGAGGCCCGCGGCCACCACAATCATCACGCCTTCGGCCCCTGCCGACATGTACTCAGCCTTACCGTGCCCGAATGGATGTTTGTCGTCCGCAGGACGCGCTGCGAGGCGCAAGGCCACCAGAGCGACAATGGCCGCCACAAGGTTGACGAGCGTCTCAATGGCATCCGAGAGAAGCCCCACCGAACCGGTAAGTGCGTAGGCGCCGTACTTCATGCCCATCGTTACCAGTGCCGTGGCAATGGATAGCCACGCCCACGTGGTCAGATGAGATGCGTGACTGTGCCCAGCGCTCATTGCCCTCATCTTTCCAGTGAGCTATTGCTGGACACGATCTTTCGACGGCGCCTCGGGGGCACAGCAATTCGTGAGACGGACGCGCCCTCGGATCACTTGAACCACAAGCCACACGGGTAGCGCAAGAGCGGGCACCGCCAGCAGGTATGCCATGGAGAGAGCCTAGGCCCCATCTGGGTCAGGAGGGCCAGCCATGCCTGGTTTTTAGTTGACGCATCGGGACCGCCGATAACGAATTCCGCTAGGACCTTCGCGGTTTGTTTGAGTGCGGGCGGTTCAACTGCCGCCGATGATGCGCAGCAGTCTCCGGTTGACACTTGGTGGACCTGACAATTTTGGGACGCATCGAGTCTGCTCACGCCAACATTCTGAGAGTTCGCGTCTGAGCGGGCACCGACCTGTGTCTCACGTGCAACGTGGGCGATCGAGATGCCTCCCAATCGCCCACGCGTCGCACGCTGTGTACTAGCTAACTACAGCCGGACGTGCTCCCGCATCCCTCGCACACATAGCAAGAGCCCGCGGGCCGCATCTTGATGCCGCACGTCATGCACAGTGGGGCATCGGACGCGGTCCCGGTGATCTCCTCGAGCAACTCGGCGCTGGAATGCGCATTGCTCACCGGCCGCACCACCATGTCAACGTTCTCCGCCGCGTCCGTGATGTCCACGTTGAGATCAGCGGCCGGTGCTGCGATGGCCCCGTACTGCTGAGCCACCGTGGCTGAACGTTCGTCAGCGGTGAAGATCCCCAGCCCGGCACGCTTGTCGTAGGGCAGGTAATCCAATGCCAGTCGACGGAAGATGTAGTCCATGATCGACTGGGCGATGCGGACATCGGGATCGTCCGTCATGCCAGCGGGCTCGAAACGCATGTTCACGAACTTGCTCACGAACGCCTCGAGCGGCACCCCGTACTGCAGGGCAATGCTGATCGCGATCGAGAAGGCATCCATGACACCCGCCAGGGTGGACCCCTGCTTTCCAAGCTTGAGGAACACCTCACCCAGCCCGTTGTCGGGGTACGAACCAGCTGTCATGTACCCCTCTGCACCCGCGACAGAGAAGGACGTCGTCCGGCTGGGGCGGCTCTTAGGTAGCCGATTGCGGATCGGCTGACCGACCGCATGTGCGATCGCATCTGCCGTCACCTCGATGACCTCATCCACCTTCTTGGCCTTGGCGTCGCTGAGCGGCTGCCCCACCTTGCAGTTGTCGCGGTAGATCGCCAGAGCCTTGACACCCATCTTCCAGGCGCCGAAGTAGACCTCCTCCACCTCCTCGACCGTTGCTGTCTCGGGCATATTGACGGTCTTGGAAATGGCCCCGGAGATGAAGGGCTGGACCGCCGCCATCATGCGCACGTGACCCATCGGCGTGATGGACCGCATACCCATGGCGGTGTCGAACACGGAGTAGTGCTCAGTTTTGAGGCCCGGCGCGTCGACCACGTGACCGTTCTCACCGATGTACTCCACGATCGCCTCGACCGTCTCCTCCGCGTAGCCGAGCCGACGCAAGGCGCGCGGGATGGTCTGGTTGACGATCTGCATGGAGCCGCCGCCGACGAGCTTCTTGAACTTAACCAATGAGAAGTCCGGCTCGATGCCAGTCGTGTCGCAATCCATCATGAACCCGATGGTTCCGGTCGGTGCAAGCACCGACGCTTGAGCGTTCCGCCATCCATTAGCTTCACCCGTGCGAAGGCACTCCTCCCATGCGCGCGCAGCAACACGCATGACGTCACCATCCAGACTGCTGACGGCGCGCACATTGTCGTTGGCCGACGCGTGCTTTCGCATGATGCGCTTGTGCGCATCGGCATTGCGTGCGTAACCCTCGTACGGTCCCACGATGGCGGCCAGCTCGGCACTTCGCTTGTATGCCGTGCCCGTCATCAGGCTGGTAATCGCTGCCGCGAGGGAACGCCCGGCGTCCGAATCGTACGCGAGACCTGTTGCCATGAGGAGCGCACCGAGGTTGGCGTAGCCCAGGCCCAACTGCCGATAGCGACGCGTGGTCTCACCAATCGGCACGGTCGGGAAGTCGGCGAAACAGATCGAGATATCCATCGCGGTGATGATGAATTCGACAGCCTTCGCGAAGCGATCCGCATCGAACGTGTCATCGTCCTTGAGAAACGTGAGTAGATTCAAAGATGCGAGGTTGCAGGACGAATTGTCCAGGCTCATGTACTCCGAGCACGGATTCGATGCGTTGATCCGACCCGTCTCAGGGTTGGTGTGCCAGTCATTGATCGTTCCGTCGTACTGGATACCCGGATCCGCACACGCCCATGCCGCCTCGCTCATCTTGCGGAAGAGCTGCTTGGCATCCACTGTTTCGACAGTCGCACCGCTGACCCGGGACAGCAGGTTGAATGACTCCCCTGCCTCCACTGAGCGCATGAACTGATCGCTGACGCGCACGGAGTTGTTTGCATTCTGGTACTGCACCGACACGATGTCCTTGCCGCCCAGATCCATGTCGAATCCGTTGTCGCGCAGGACCCGGATCTTCTCCTCTTCACGCACCTTGGTGTCGATGAATTCCTCGATGTCGGGGTGATCCACATCAAGAACAACCATCTTTGCCGCGCGACGCGTGGCGCCACCCGACTTGATGGTTCCTGCCGACGCATCCGCACCGCGCATGAAGGACACGGGACCGGATGCAGTTCCGCCGGAAGACTTAAGGAGCTCCTTGCTTGAGCGGATACGAGACAGATTGAGACCGGCACCGGACCCGCCCTTGAAAATCAGTCCCTCCTCGCGGTACCAGTTGAGGATCGAGTCCATGGTGTCGTCAACCGACAGGATGAAGCAGGCACTGACCTGCTGCGGCGCATTGGTGCCCACGTTGAACCACACCGGAGAGTTGAAGCTGAACACCTGATGCAGCAGCATGTGCGTCAACTCGTGCTCAAACACGTGCGCATCGTGATCGGTGGCGAAGTAGCCGTTTTCGCGGCCCGCCTTGGTGTAGGTGAGAACGACACGATCGATGACCTGGCGCAGGCTCCATTCGCGCTGAGGCGTGTTAACGGCGCCACGGAAGTACTTTGTCGTGACGATGGTGGAGGCGTTGACGCTCCAGAAATCTGGGTATTCCACCTCACGCTGCTCGAACACTGTCTCGCCGGTCTTCCAGTTGGTCTGGACGACGTCGCGCCGTTCCCACGTGACGGCGTCATACGGGTGCACACCTTCGGTGGTGTACAGCCGCTCCATGGTGAGACCTTGACCCTTGCGGGTGTTGTGTACGAAGGTCTCGCGGGTGCTGGTGTCAATCGACATCGTCGTGCCTTTCCTTAGGAGCGGTAATCGGAATGGGAAGGTGTGGATGGTTTTGGTTCTGCACCGGTGGGCTCGCCCTCGGCTCGTAGCAACGCGATCTCGGCTTCAAAATCCTCAAGATTGTCAAAAGATCGATAGACGGATGCGAACCGCAGGTAGGCAACTTCGTCCAGCTCCCGAAGTGGCCCCAGAATGGCCAGCCCTACTTCCATCGCGGGAACTTCCGCGGTTCCCGTGGCGCGCAGGGCGTCTTCAACCTGCTGCGCCAGCAGGGCGAGATCGTCCTCACTCACGGGGCGTCCCTGACACGCCTTGCGAACTCCGGACACCACCTTGGCCCGGGAGAACGGCTCGGTGGCACCGGAGCGCTTGGCTATGTACAAGGCCGACGTCTCCGAGGTGGTGAAACGGCGGCTGCACTCGCCGCATTCGCGGCGGCGCCGAATCGACAGCCCGTCATCCACGGCGCGCGAGTCCACGACGCGAGAATCGTCCGCCTTGCAGTATGGGCACCGCATCGTGTCACTCCTTTCGCTAGAACCACTTGCGTCACAACGGTTTCGACAAAACTTCCAAGCTGTGCACCAGGGTGGGGATTTCCTGTGGACCATCTGTTGAGTGAAACCACAACCTGTTGATAAACAACACGACTGTGACTACTACATCTGGGGTTGTAAACCTAGCGGCCGTCTAGGACGGACGCAAGAGGATTCGGGGGCGTGTCGCGGCTTACCTGGAGACGGGAACCACCAGTGCCTGGCCCACCTCGACGCTGTCTGACGACAGATGGTTGAGCTCACGCAGGCGCAACACGGTTTCCCGCGGATCGGCCTGGGGGGCGACCTCCCGGGCCACGCTCCACAAGCTCTCGCCCGGCTGAACGACGACGTGCCCGGTGGCCCTCATCTGGACTACAGCCGTGGTGCCGGCGTCAGCGGTCGTCCGAGTGCACACGACAGCGCCCAACACGACTGGAAGAGTGATGGCAAGGGTCACGACCGCCCGGCCCCGTCGCGTCAACCGGAGGCTGGTTGACCGACGGGGCACGGGGCGAACAGGGGAAGCCACACGAGGACGACGCGCATGCGAACCGACTACGGGGGAAGGTGCCGTGATGGCCATGTCGGACCTTTCGTCAGGAGGCGGGCGGAGCCAGATGACGCCGCCCTCGTACAGGTGTTCGATCGAACGCCTGTACGATTTTTAGCACCTCGCACGCGACACGTCCAGTATTTTCGAACATATGTTTGATTGTGTCGCGTCCGCGGGCTAACGTGAACGTTGCCGTAGGGGTCTGACAGTCCCCCCGTACGAGAGGAAACATCGTGGTCGCACGAGTAAGCGAGCTCCCCGACGGACCCGCCGACGACTCAGGGCTCACCCCCCGTCAGCGCGCCATCCTCGACATGATCCGCACCACCGTCGCGGATCGCGGGTATCCGCCCAGCGTTCGGGAGATCGGCGAGGGGGTCGGTCTTACGTCACCCAGCAGCGTCGCCCACCAGTTGGCCACGCTGGAAAAGCTCGGACACTTGCATCGAGACCCCAATCGGCCCCGGGCCCTCGTCGTGGCCGACGATGCTCCCGGTAGCGCCATCCACGCCGAGAAGACGGCGACCATGAGAGCCGCCAAGGCGGGTGGCAGGCGACTCACCGCCGTCAGCAGCGTGGGCAACGGCACCGACGAAGCCGCCATGGTGCCCCTGTTGGGGCGTATCGCCGCTGGTGGTCCCATCCTGGCCGAGCAGGAGATCGAAGCCGTTTTTCCCCTGCCCCGGGACTTGGTGGGTCAGGGCGACCTGTTCATGCTCAAGGTGGTCGGCGACTCAATGGTCGATGCGGCCATTTGCGATGGCGACTGGGTCGTGGTGCGCCAGCAGGCAAGTGCCGACAACGGAGACATCGTCGCTGCCTTGCTCGACAACGAGGCGACTGTCAAGACCTTGAAGCGACGAGACGGGCACGTCTGGCTCATGCCGCACAACCCCGCCTACGCTCCGATTCTGGGAGACGAGGCAACGATCATGGGCAAGGTCGTCACCGTGCTGCGCAAGCTCTGACCCACCAGTCAAGGTTTAGGCGTCTGACTCCAACTCAGGTGTTGGGTCGGCACTGTCGCGTAACCGCTCCAGAGCTCCGATGACAACCTCACGGTCATTGGTGTACCAAAATGGGGGCAACGATGCGCGTAACGCCGCGCCATAGCCTGCCGTTGCCAGTCGCGAATCCAACACGGCCACGACACCCCGGTCACTGCTTCCCCGGATGAGTCGCCCGGCGCCCTGCGCAAGCAGGAGTCCGGCTCGCGGCACGGCTACAGATCGAAAACCCGACCCTCCCGCTTCATCTACAGCACGCTGCCGAGCCGCCATCAGCGGGTCGTCTGGACGTGGAAACGGGATGCGGTCTATCGCCACCAGCACACACGACTGGCCCGGCACGTCCACGCCTTGCCACAACGACACGGTGCCCAGAAGCACGCTCTCGGGCACCGCGGCGAAACGGTCCACCAGCACGCCGACGGCATCCCCGCGCCGTTGCACGAGCAGCGGGAATGCTCCTCCCAAGCGAACCCGTAGATATTCAGCGGCTCGCTCAACTCCTCGCCAACTACTGAACAACGCGAGCGTTCGACCGCCAGCAGCTTCAATGAGCTCCGCCAATTCATCGAGCGCCTCCATGGCAACACCCTCACGGCCGGGAGCTGGCAGGTCGCGGGCCACGTACAAGATTCCTTGCCGCGCATGGTCAAACGGTGAACCCACATCGAGAGTGACCGGGTTGTCCAGGCCCAAAGCGGCCACCACAGAATCGAATCCACCGCCCACCGTCAGCGTTGCACTGGTGATCGCCACCGGGCCTCTGTCAAACAGGGATGCCCGCAGGACTCCAGCAACGGACAGGGGTGCCATTCGCAGAGCGGGCGCTCGATTGTCGCCCGGATCTAGCCAGACCACGTCGCGCGCACCCATAACCAGTAGGGAGCCGGCAACCTCGTGCACGTCCTCCAGCGCTCCCTTGGCGAGCTGTCGTGCCGCCATGGCGTCTTGGTCCATGCCGGACTTGTCGGCATTGATCTCCGCTAATGCCTGGTGGCAGACGTCGCGAACAAGCGTCAATGACAGGACCAATGACTTCTGCCACGCGTTCGTGTCCCACGCTTCGATCCGCAGCGGTCCTGTCTGATCGCTAGCCGCATCAGCAAGCGAGATACCGAGGGCGTCGATCGCATCCTGCAGCCGCTCAAGTGTCTCCGGGTCGAGCATGCGGCGAGCACGCGACAGTGCACGCTCCACCATGGCCGCGGTGAGTTCGCCAGTCATGGCTGCGGTGGCGCGATCCACCAGCTCATGACCCTCATCCACCACGACAGCGTCGTGCTCCGGAAGCACCGGAATTCCCTCGATCGCATCGATGGCAAGCATCGCATGATTGGTGACGATGACATCCGCCTGCTGAGCCTGCTGCCGACGCAGGACCGTGAAGCATTCCTCGCCATAAGAGCAACGAGACTCTCCGACGCACTCGCGCCGTCCCACCGAGAATGCGCGCCATACCCGCAGATCTACCTCGTCCGGGTACTCATCACGATCGCCCGTCGTGGTCTGTTCTGCCCACGCTCGCACCGCCATCGCCTGCTGCGCAAGGGGGCTGCGAGGCGTGTCGAAAAGAGCCTCCCCGTCATCATCCTGTGCTGCCCCATGCAGCTTCTGCAGACACACGTAGTTGTTGCGGCCCTTCAATACTGCGAAGGTCACGGGTCTGCCGACCACCGGTTCCAATGCGGCCGCCACCCGGGGCAGGTCACGTTCCACCAGCTGCCGCTGCAACGCCAACGTTGCGGTAGCCACCACGACGGGGCCCCCACCTGGGGCCGTGGCATGTAAGGCAGCGGGAACCAAGTAGGCCACGGACTTGCCCGTGCCGGTCCCAGCCTGAACCACCACATGCCCTCCGCCGGCAAAGCCATCCGCCACGGCTTGGGCCATTTGCTGCTGACCCTCGCGCGGCTCTCCCCCGATAGCGGCCACGACCGCCGACAAAGCCTCCTCAACCGACACCGTGTCAGTCATGCGATCGCGCCTGCAGTTGACCCGCGAGAGCGGGGGGCACTCGGGCCCGCAGCTGGGTTCCCAGGTCACCGTGCTCCTCTGATATGACTTCCCCTTCGCGATGGGCCCGCGACAGCAGGTCTCCGCGCGTGTAGGGGACAAGGACATTGACCTCAACCCATGCTCCGGGCAGGTCCAGTTCGATGGCCTCACCAAGCTCGGCGAGACCTGCACCAGTGCGAGCGGAGACCACTACGGCATGCGGCTCGCGACGCAGCAGTCGAGCTAGCGTGTCCGACTCCGCGATGTCCGCCTTGTTGATCACCACGAGTTCAGGCACGTTGTGGGCGCCGATCTGCGCCAGAACCTCGCGCACCGCAGAGATCTGGTCCTCGGGCGCCTCGTCGGCCCCATCGACGACATGCAAAATCAGGTCTGCGTCCCGCACCTCCTCAAGCGTGGATCGAAAAGCTTCCACGAGCTCATGAGGCAGATGCCTGACGAAACCGACCGTGTCCGCGAGTGTGTACTCGCGTCCATGCGGAGTTCGAGATTTGCGCACCGTGGGGTCAAGGGTGGCGAATAGCGCATTCTCGACAAGAACACCAGCGTGCGTCATGGCATTGAGCAAACTCGACTTGCCCGCATTCGTGTAACCGGCAATGGCAACACCTGGGATACCCGCCCGTTGCCGTGACGCTCGTTGGGTGGCTCTCGTCCCCTCCATCTCTCGCAACTGACGGCGCAGACGGGTCATCTGCGTACGGATTCGCCGCCGATCAGTCTCCAGCTTTGTTTCGCCCGGGCCGCGGGTGCCGACGCCACCACTGGCTCCGCCTCCCGCACCGCCGCCCTGGCGCGACATTGACTCGCCCCAACCCCTCAGCCGCGGAAGCAGGTATTGCATCTGGGCTAGGGACACCTGAGCCTTGCCTTCACTGCTGTGCGCATGTTGCGCGAAGATGTCCAAAATCAGCCACGTGCGATCAACCACTTTGACCTTGACCGCCTCTTCGAGGTTGCGCAGTTGGCCCGGCGTGAGTTCGCCGTCGCAGATCACTGTGTCAGCGCCCGCCTCCACCACGATCGCCCTGAGCTCCTTGGCCTTCCCAGACCCCAGGTAGGTTGCGGGATCAGGGGATTCTCGACGCTGGTAGACCCCTTCACACACGTGGGAACCAGCAGTCTCCGCGAGCAGCGCGAGTTCTCGCATGCTTCGCTCTGCTTCGGCTAGCGTTCCTTGCGTCCAGACACCCGCCAGCACCACTCGCTCGAGCCGGACCTGCCGATACTCAGCTTCGGAAATATCCTCAAGTTCGGTTGACAGTCCCGCGACTCGGCGCAAGGCATGCCGCTCTTGCAGTTCAAGGCTGTCTTCCTCGGCCGGCATCGCTGCCTAGCCTCGCACGAGGCTGGTGCGTGACGCATGTCGGCCTGTGCACACCCGGGTTGTGGGTCAGGCGAGGAGAACGGTTCCTTTGGCAACCAGATCCGCCTCGCCCGTCAATGTCACGAGCCCGTCGGAACTCTCGGTGACCGCGACGGTGCCTCCGGGCATGTCGACCTTGTACGTGCTTTCCCCCATAAGGCCCGGTTCGAGGCGACGGCGAGCTGCCCACGCGACGGCACATGCGCCTGTGCCGCACGCGAGAGTTTCGCCTACTCCACGTTCGAACACCCGCATAGCCACGTGCCGTGGACCGCGCGCTGCCACGAATTCCACGTTGACCCCTTCGGGGAAGGTCGAGTCAGGGGTCACGTGCGGCGCGTCGATGAGAGGCCCTGCATCATCCAGGGACTCCACGAATGCAACCGCGTGTGGGTTGGGAATCCAGACCGGCATCGCCATCCACGAATGGGACCCCACCGATACCTGCGGCATCAACGACTCCTGCGGAGCCTTAGCTCGTCCCATCACGAGCGACACTGTGTGATCAGTGTGCAGGGACACGGCAACGGTGCCACCCCGAGTGCCGATCACGAAATCATTCTTGGTGACCAACCCAACGGCATCTAGGTACCGCGCGAACACTCTCGCACCGTTGCCGCACATCTCGGCGACACTTCCGTCAGCATTTCGGTAGTCCATGAAGAACTCAGCCTCCGCGGCCTGACTTTCGTACCCGCGCATGTGCTCTGTTCGGACGACGCGGAGAACTCCGTTACCCCCGATGCCTCGGTGTCGGTCGCATAGGTGCCGAACCTGCTCAGGGGTGAGATCCTTCTTGCCGTCAACATTGGGAATGATGATGAAGTCATTGCCGGTGCCATGGCCCTTGACGAACGGGACTTCATTGATGAGCACCATGGGTGAACCCTAGACGCACGATCGTTGAGCGGACGCATACGCGCTCGCCACTGCATCCAGTACAACCGGCCACGCCTCATGCGGCTCTACCGCGCGATTGTGCTCTGTCAGCTTTGCTAAGGCCGCGGGATCTCGTCCCAGCTCCACGAGGACTGAGGCCATTGCCTGATCATCTGTCGCTAATCGACCTTCGACCCCGTCATGAATGAATTGCGTGGTGCCGGATTGAATTCTCGCCACGACCGGAAGACCGGCCGTTCGCGCCTCGAGGGCCGCAATGCCGAACGATTCCTTGACCGATGGCTGGATGTACACATCTGACTGAGCGAACACGTCAAGAATCTGCGAGCGATCGAGACGACCTGCGAAATGGATCTTGTCCGCGACACCAAGCTGTCTCGCCAAGCGCTCGGAACCCGCACGCTCAGGGCCGTCGCCCACGAGTTGAGCCTCCAGGTTTCCGTCCAGCTGTTCCAGTGCTGATGCGAGAATTCGGACAAGGGGCTGAGTTCTTTTGCGCGGGGCCATGCGCATCACCGTGACCACCCGAAGCGCCCCAACGCCGGGCATCCATTCCTTCACTTCCCACTGGCCAGGATCGATTCCATTGGGAATGACATCAACTGCCACGCCCAGAGATCCACTTACGTGTGAAGCGGCGAGGTCACTCACAGCGCTGAGTCGCACCCCTCGCCTAGTCCACCCCGCACGTCCGTTTGCCGCAGCAAAGAGTGACCCCTGCCACGAGTCCCAGACACTGTGCACGGTGACAAGAACGGGCACCCCTACCGCTAGCGCCGCCCGCACACCCCCCCATGCAAAAGGCGACACAACGCCGGCATGAACATGGACCACGTCAATCGGCTGGTCTCTCAGAAGCTGCGAGACGTGGTGACGCGTCCGCGGATGGACCGGCAGCTCGAACGGCATCCGTGCGGCGACCCGATCGACCCTGAGTCCATCCACTTCGTCCCTACCTGACCGAACAGCGTCATGGCCGGGCGTCGCCGTGATGATCCGTACCTCGTGCCCCGCCAGAGCCTGCTGCAACGCAAGGGATCGGACCTGCGTCTCCATGCCGCCGGTACGGGGCAGATAGCAGTCCGAGACATGGGCGATCCTCACAGACGATGACCGTACGCCACAATGATCGTCATGCCTCGCACCCTGGTGTTCGTCCATGCGCATCCCGACGATGAGGCACTGCTCACCGCCGGGACCATGGCCCGAGCCGTCGATGAAGGTCACCGCGTGGTGCTCATCGTCGCTACCGATGGGGCCGCCGGCCTCGCCGACTCCCGTGTCGCGGACCTCGCCGCCACGCGCGCCGGCGAATTGGCGGACTCCGCGCGGATTCTGGGGATCTCTCGGACTCACAGCCTTGGCTATGCCGACTCGGGTTTGCATGGCGAAGTCGCAACCGGATTCGCTCACCAAGGCAGATTCACCGTGGCCAAGTCAATTGCGGCGATGTGCGATGACGAGGACGCTGATGTCCTCGTCGGGTACGACCCCTCGGGGGGATACGGCCATCCTGATCACCTGCAGGTGCACAGGTCTGTGCGCACAGCGGTGATGCTGTGCAAGCGGACTCCTCGGCTTTTTGAGGCGACCTTGCCCCGCGAGCCCATCGCCCGAGCTGTCCGCCTCGCCGCTGCAGCACACGCGACACCGCGAGGCTTCGATCCTTTGGAGTTCACCCACGCCTGGACGCCTCGTGCGGACATCACCCACCGAGTCAATGTGCGCAAGTACCTGAGCCAGAAACGGCAGGCCCTTCAGGCTCACGCCTCACAGGCATCCGCCGATGGCTCAACTCGGACGTTAGCCGTGCTCACCCGCTTGCCGGGACCGCTCTCCGCCATCCTCTTGGGCACTGAGTTCTACGTCGACGTGCCCCAGACGGCAAGTACCTGATCGATGAGGTCATCGGCGTTATAGGCCAGCCAGGTAATGCGCTGATCCGGCTGGAACCAACGTTGCTGGCGTCTGGCGAATCGGCGTGTGGCCTCGACGGTGGCCACCCTTGCCTCGTCAAGTGTGCAGCGGCCCTCCAGTGCCTCCGAGATCTGCTGGTAGCCAAGCGCCCGGCGTGCCGTTTGGCCCAGTACACCCAGAGACTTCACTTCGTCGACGAAACCTGTCGCCCACATCTGGTCCACCCTCAACGCGATTCGAGCATCCATCTCGTCTCGCGGGACCGCGAGGCCAACAAAGGTGACGTCATAGATTGCGCCACCCTTGGGAAGATGTGCGGTGAATGGCTTTCCGGTGATCTCAACAACCTCCAGAGCGCGAACAATGCGTCGACCATTCGTCCCTGGGATTGCCAGCGCGGCCGCAGGATCGACCTGCGCCAGGCGGGCGTGGAGGCTCGCAGCCCCGTGTTGGGCAAGCTCTGCTTCGAGCCGCGCGCGCACCTGCTCATCCGTTCCGGGAAACTGCAGGTCGTCAAGCACCGCACGTACGTACAGTCCGCTGCCCCCCACCACGATGGGCGTTGCCCCGCGGGAGCCAACATCGTCGATCGCCTCGCGAGCCCAACGCTGGTAGTCGGCAACTGTCACCACTGTGGCCGTGGAGACTCGATCAAGGAGGTGATGGGGAATGCCTCGACGCTCAACTGCTGTCGGGGTCGCTGTGCCGATATCCATGCCTTGATAGATCTGCATGGAATCAGTGCTGACGATCTCCCCCACCGGCGTCAACCGGCGAGCGATGTCAACTGCAAGAGCGGATTTGCCGGACGCCGTGGGTCCGACGATGCACAGAACCCTGGTCATGCTCGGATCGTCGGAATCCCCAGCGATACGGATACCCCAGAAGTTGCTGCCTCAGGCTCTCGCATCGCCTGACCGAGATCGCCCGCCCGCGTGCGGCGCAGGTCTATGACCGTGTCGGCAACCAGATGGTGCGGAGCGGCGCGTGTGACGACCGCTGTGACCACATCGCCTGGCCGTGGAGCCCCCACATTCGGGTCGATTGCCACGTGGACGAGTCGGTGATCACGCGCCCGGCCTGACATGCGCTCAGTCGCTCCGTCTTTGCGGCCCTCGCCGCTGGCCACGAGGATCTCGACCGTCGTGCCGACAAGCGTGCGGTTCTCCGCCCACGCTGTTTCCTCGACTACTTCCAGCAAACGGACGTACCGCTCCTGCACCACATCGTGCGGAATTTGATCGGCCATATCGGCTGCGGGAGTTCCGGGCCTCTTGGAATACTGAAAGGTGAATGCACTCGCGAACCGCGCCTCCCGCACAACATCCAGGGTGGCTTGGAAGTCCGCCTCAGTTTCGCCCGGGAAGCCCACAATGATGTCTGTGGTGATGGCCGCATGCGGCATGGCAGCACGAACCCTCTCGATGATGCCAAGGTAGCGATCCTGACGATACGAACGGCGCATGCGCTGGAGGACTGCATCGGATCCTGACTGCAGTGGCATATGCAGTTGGGGCATGAGGTTGTGGGTCTGTGCCATCGCGTCGATGACATCGTCGGTGAAGTCTCGAGGATGCGGGCTCATGAACCGGACACGCTCCAGCTCCTCGACCATGCCGCACGCCCGCAACAGCTTGGCGAACGCTGCCCGATCACCGAATTCCGTTCCGTAAGCGTTGACGTTTTGCCCGAGGAGCGTGATTTCCAGAACGCCCTCGTCGACCAGAGCCGATATCTCGGAGAGGATCTCGCCTGGCCGACGATCCTTCTCGGTGCCGCGCAGAGCCGGGACAATGCAAAAGGTGCACGTGTTATTGCATCCCACGCTGACCGACACCCAGGCCGCATAGGCGCTGTCGCGTTTCGTGGGGAGGTCTGAGGGGAACTCCTCAAGAGCCTCCTTGATCTCCACCTGCGCTTCGGACTGCACTCTGGCTCGCTCAAGCAGGACGGGCAGCGAACCAATGTTGTGAGTGCCAAACACCACGTCAACCCAGGGGGCTTTAGCCAGAACCGCACCGCGATCCTTCTGCGCCAGGCAGCCACCCACGGCAATTTGCATGCCCGGGTTCTCGGCCTTGACAGGCACCAGGTGGCTCAGATTCCCGTAGAGCCGATTGTCAGCATTCTCGCGAACCGCGCAGGTGTTGAACACAACCACGTCGGCAACAGTGTCCTCTGCAGCCTTGACATATCCCGCTGCCTCAAGCAGGCCGCTGAGCCGCTCTGAGTCGTGGACATTCATCTGACACCCGTATGTGCGCACTTGATAGGTCCTGCTCTGAATTTCAATGCCAGTCACTGCTGCATTGCCTTCGTCACAGGCGGCACCGTCGAACACGCCTGCATCCTACAGATGTCATAGATAGGCATCGTCAACGCTGTTGCTGTGCTGCCTACGGATAGATGCACTGCACTTTCAGAGGACGCCTTTAAGCCTGACATGCACTCGGCACAGCCATGTCCCCATGCCAGTGAACACTAACTCGCGTCAGTCCCCTGCAGGCCTATCTGCGCATAGTGTGCGTCTTCGCGACTTTTGCCCGGGAACACGACAATGACGAGAACAAAGCCAATGAGCGACATGGCTAGGGCAACAAGAATGGCCGCATCCTTGCCGTCGGTGAAGGCATTGGATGCAGCGGCCACAATCTGCTGTGAGTACTCGGGGAAGGAACGAGCGACCGCAGCACTCCCCTCAAAGGAGCCGGTCAGCTGGTTGGTCACAGACACGCTGACAGCGGATGCTTGATCCGCCGGCAGTGCCGCTAGGTCCGCGTACATGCCTGCCCCATAGGCAGCCGCAAGTAGTCCGCCCATGGCCGCCTGCAAAAGAGCGCCGCCCAAGTCACGTGTCAGGTCAAGACCAGCCGAACCCATGCCACTCCACTGAGTCGGCACGGATGCCATGAGCGCCCGCGACGCTGGCGTGGCCGCAAGGCCTACGCCAATTCCGACCAACGCATACGCCGTGATGACCCATCCAAGGGAGGCTCCCGGTTGCCACGTCACGAGCATGACCGCGAATGCTGCCCCGGTGGCAAGCAGCCCAAGCGCAAAGGACAGGCGCGATCCCGTCTTCTCAATAAGCTCGCCAGCCACCTGACCAAAAACCGCCGTCAAGAGCGCCGAGGGCAGGACGACTAAAGCAGCATCCAAGGCTGAGTAGCCGAGCACGTTCTGCATGAATTGCTGCCCAATGAACATCGCACCGATGAGGGAGCCAAAGGTGATCGCACCCGCAACGAAAGCGACCCAATAGGTGCGCGCGCGGGCAAAAGTCAGGTTTATCAGGGGACGAGATGCGGTGGCCTGACGCCAGAAGAACAGGGATAGTGTGACGACGGCAATGATCAGTGTCGTCACGACCACGGGACTCCAGCCCTTGTCTGCGCCCTCAATGGCCAAAACGAGCCCACCAACGCCCACGACCGACAGCGCTCCGCCAAGGTGATCCACCGAAAAGCGATCCTCGTTGGCATGCCAGGGAAGCACCCACCAGCCGATCACAAGAGCGACAACCACAAGTGGCAGGGTCACGAGGAATACCGAACCCCACCAGGCAAATTCCAAAAGCCAACCGGCGAGAACGGGCCCCAGAGCCGCGCACCCTCCGCCGATACCGGACCACAAGGCGATGGCACGCACCTTGGCCTTGTTTCGGTACAGGGCGGAGATGAGTGACAACGTCGTGGGAAACAGCAGTGCTGCGGCGACACCCCCGAAGAATCGAGCAACGATCAGGACCTCGACGTTCGGTGCATAAGCGGCGAGGAATGACGTCGGAATTGTCATCACGGCACCGCTGACGAAAAGCAACTTTCGGCCATAGCGGTCACCAAGCGCACCGAGATACAAAACAGTGGCTGCCAAACCCAACGCGAATGCATTGGCCACCGACGTCAACTGGTCCTGAGAGGCTCCCAGGTCGCGGCCAATGGTCGGGAGCGCGACGTTGGCTATGCCTAGGTTGATGTTGGCCACCACTGCACCAACCACAAGTGCGAGCAGCACGAGGCCGCTCTTGGCGGGACTGTCAGGGCCCACCACGGGCGATCCTGATGACGTAAGTGTCACGCGCGCACGTTAGTGGACGCTGGCGGAAGCCTTCGCCTCCTGATCGGCATCATCACCCATGTCGTCGACAACCTCGTCGTCTCCGGCCTCGATCGTGATCTCAGGGAGAATCTTGTCCAGCCAGCCCGGCAGCCACCAGTTCGCGCGACCGAGCATTGACATCAGGCTCGGCACGAAGATCAACCGGATGATGAATGCATCGATGATGACCGCCGACGCCAAGGCAATGCCGAACAGCTTGATTGTTGCGTTCGTGCTTGGCACGAATGCCAGAAAGACACTGGACATGATCAGCGCTGCGATAACAACCACGCGGCCGGATCCGCCAAGCCCGCGGCGCACCGACATTGCGCTGTCGGACGTGCGATTCCACTCCTCCTTCATGCGCGACACCAGGAACACCTGGTAGTCCATGGAGAGGCCAAACAGGATGCTGAAGACCATGATCGGCAAGAACGGGAAGATCGGCCCGGTACCCGGGATCCCCAGAATGCTGTCGAACCAGCCCCACTGGAAGACCGCCACAGTGATGCCCAGCGCAGCAGAGAAGCTCAACAAGCTGGTGACAGCCGCGGTCAGCGGAATCACCAGCGAGTGGAACAGCAGCATGAGCGCGAGGAAACCCAGACCGATGACGATGGCCAGGAACAGTGGCAGCGCATTGGCCAGTACTGACGTGAAGTCACTGGTCACCGCCTGCGTGCCACCGACGTAGAGCTTGGCTCCTGTTGCCTGCTCCAGAGCTGGATCAGTCTGGGTGCGCAGCCGGTCAAGGAGGTCCATCGTTGCCTGATCCTGCGGCGCGCTAGCGGGGAATACCGCGACCGCCTGAGTCATCTTGGGCGGCTGCGCACTCGCGGACGGGGCCTGTGCTTGCGCCTGTGCGAGCTTGCCGAAGATGGCCAGAGTCTCCAGCGAAGGATTGGTTCCGGCCACACCCTCGGTCTGGGACAAGCCCTTCACGATCTGGGCATACGCGTCAGGCACCGTGGCGTCAGTGAGGTCTGCAACGACGAGGAACGGTCCATTGATGCCGGGGCCAAAGCCCTCGGCCCGCAGGTCATATGCAATGCGCGCGGGGCTTCCCACGGGCTTGCCTGAATCATCCGCGAAACCTTGGCGAAGGCTCAACACCGGAATGGCCAGAATCAACACGACCAGCAGCGACAGGATTGCCGGGATGTAGGGACGCCTCTGGATCATTCGCCCGTAGCGCGCCCAACCCTTGCCTTCCGGAGAACCCGTCCCCGCCTTTTTTCCCCACGGCAGCCGCAGCGCCAGTGCCTTGGTGCCCAGCAAGCTCAACAAGGCGGGCAGCAACCACAGCGCCGAGAGCATCACCATGAGAACTGTGACCGATGCCGCCACTGCAAGACCATTGAAGAAGTTGATCCGTAGCACGAACAAACCGAGTAAAGCGATGATCACCGTGCTCGCGGCAAAAAGCACCGCACGGCCGGCAGTCGCGACAGCCTCCTGGGCCGCCTTCTTGGGCTTATGACCCACCAGTAGTCCCTGGCGATACCGGTTGAGGACGAACAATGCGTAGTCAATGCCGACGCCTAGTCCGATCATCGCCGCCAGTGTTGGCGCAAACGTCGCCACGTCAAGGAAGTTCGCTACAACCAGGACCAGAAGCTGCCCAAGCGCCAGGCCCACGATCGCCACAATGATGGGAAGCCCGGCTGCCACGATGGAACCGAACGCGATCAGCAAGATGATGATTGCGGCAATGATGCCGACTCCCTCAGAACTTGGCGGCTCTTGGCCCGCGAACTCAAGAACCTGTCCATTGGCACCGACCTGCAAGGCAAGGCTGTTGAGTGCCTTGACATCGGCCAGAATCGACTTGGCGTCCGCGGTGCTGACACTGGTGCCATTGCCAGCGAACGTGATGGTCGCGTAGGCAACCCTGCCGTCGGGACTCACAGGTGACGATGCAGCCGCCAGAGTCTTGACCTCATCGGGAGTCAACATCTTGGCCGCATCGGGACCCATCGGGCCCGCACCCTTCGGACAGTTCTTGCCCAGCGAGGCACCCTGCGCGTTGAACGGGTCGGTCACGCACGCCACTGATCCAAGGCCAGCGATCTTCTCGAGAACTGGCTGCACAGCTGCCGCGACCGCAGGATCCACCGCAGTGCCGCTCGCCGGCTTCCACACGATGGCAGCGCCTCCGTCAACACCGCTCATGTCCGTGCCGCTACTCATCAGCAAGTCCGTTGCCGTCTTTGACTCCGTGTCAGGAAGGTCAAAGGAATCGTTGAGGGTGCCCTTGAGGCCCGCAGAGAGACCCACGATGGCCACCATCGCGATGAACCATGCGATAAGGGCGATCACCGGACGACGGACAGCCCACGAAGACAGACCTGGCATGCGCACTCCTTGATCAGATTGTTCAGCCACCGTATCACCAATACGAAACAAGTTCGTCTCGTAACCAGCCGTTTAGGGAACGTTCACGACTCCACAAGGTACTGTGGGGGCATGTCCCGCAAGCGTGGCGAGGTCCTCCTGGATGCCGTCAATGCGGCGACCCTTCAGGAAGTCCACGACCATGGCATCCGGGGCGCATCCATGGATCGCATCGCCCACCGAGCGGGCACCGGGAAGGCCGTTCTCTACCGACGTTGGCCCAATGTGCGGTCCCTGGTGATCGACGTATTCGCGTCCACGCTCGAAGACCTCTCGGTCATGGATATGCCGAATACCGGATCACTCCGTGAAGACCTGTGTGAGCACTTTCGTGGGTTCACCGATCAGATGAACGGCCCCCTCGGGCTCGTGCTGCGCGAACTTATTAGCGAGGCAGTGCATGACAACAGCGTCTTCCTGGACGTGCAGGGGCGCTTCGGGATGAAGCTGCAGTCGCAGGCTGTCGAGATGCTTCAACGCGCGATGGCTCGCGGTGATATTCCGCTACGACCAATCGACCCCTATGTCCTGCAGATCCCAGCCGCCTTCGTCATACACCGGATGACGATGTCGGGACAGGGACTCACGCACCTGGATGTCGAACACATAGTTGATGGAATCGTGCTGCCGCTCGTGACGCAACAGTGAACCTCATGCCTCCATCGAGTTGACGTATTCCTGGGTCAACACAGTCTTGACCACCTCAAAGGCAACGCTGGGTGAGTGACCTCGTCTCATAAGGAGTCCTGTGAGGCGTCGCGCCTTGACCGCCGTGTCAAAGCGCTCGAGACTTCGTAACTTGGCCACAGCGATGCGATGAGCCGTATCGCGCTGTTGATCGGTATCGATATCGGCGAGTACCTCTTCGATGAGATCCTCATCGATCCCCCGGCGGCGCAACTCCTGTCGCAGCACCCGGGGTGCGCTGCCCCGCGTGCGCACCCGTGAGTCGACCCACATGCGGGCGAAGGCGACATCGTCGATAAGACCTACCTCGGTGAACCGGTCCAACACCACGTCAATGGCGTACTGCGGAACACCTCGCTCAACTAGGTCGACTGCTAGCTCATGTCGGGTGCGCGGCGCAGCTGCAAGACGCCGCAGCACCACTGTGCGAGCCACATCCACGGGATCGGCTTCAGCGCCCTCGTGGTCGTGCGGTGGCTCAGGAGCGCTGCGACGCCCGCGCACTAGGCATCAATCGGTTCCGGAGCAAGTGCATCACCCTTGGCAGTGGACTTCACTGCCGCAGCGTCAGCCTTGGCCGCAGTCGCTTCCGCCTTGGCCGCCGCCTTCGAAGCGGGAGCCGCCGCAGGCGCATTCGCTGGCGCGTCCACACGCGGGCCCATGCCCAGGGACTCCTTGATCCGCTTCTCGATCTCGTTCGACAGATCAGGGTTGTCCTTCAGGAAGGTGCGTGCATTTTCCTTGCCCTGACCAAGTTGGTCGCCGTCGTACGTGTACCAAGCACCCGACTTCTTCACGACACCCACTTCGACTCCCATGTCGATGAGTGAGCCTTCGCGAGAGATGCCCTCGCCGTACAGAATGTCGAACTCTGCCTGCTTGAAGGGCGGGGCCACCTTGTTCTTGACCACCTTGACTCGCGTGCGGTTGCCCACAGCCTCGGTACCACCCTTGAGCGTCTCGATGCGCCGGACATCCAGACGAACAGACGCGTAGAACTTGAGCGCCTTGCCGCCCGTGGTCGTCTCAGGAGAACCGAACATCACGCCGATCTTCTCTCGCAGCTGGTTGATGAAGATGGCGGTGGTGTTGGTGTTGTTGAGCGCACCGGCCATCTTGCGCAGTGCCTGACTCATCAGACGTGCCTGAAGACCCATATGGGAGTCACCCATCTCGCCCTCGATCTCCGCACGCGGCACCAACGCCGCAACAGAGTCGATCACGATGAGGTCGATGGCCCCAGAGCGTACGAGCGTGTCGGCAATCTCCAACGCCTGCTCGCCGGTGTCAGGCTGTGCGACGTAAAGGTTGTCGAGGTCGACCCCGAGCTTGGATGCGTAGTCAGGATCAAGGGCATGCTCAGCATCGATGAATGCGGCCAGACCGCCAGCGGCCTGAACATTGGCGATGGCGTGCAGCGCGACCGTGGTCTTACCGGAGGATTCGGGTCCGTAGACCTCGACGATGCGCCCACGCGGGAGACCGCCGATGCCCAGGGCAATGTCCAACGCGATCGAACCGGTGGGGATCACCTCGACAGGCGCGCGACCCTCCTCACCCAGGCGCATGACTGATCCCTTGCCGAACTGACGCTCAATCTGAGCGAGGGCAGCGTCGAGAGCCTTCTCGCGATCGTTTGCGGCGCTGGCCATGTCCATCTCCTTCGATCAGGGCGGTGTCTCGCCCGGCGGTTTCGGGTCCTGCGGATCCCGTTGCCGAGAACCTAGGGAGCAGGTCTGACATCGGGTCTGTCGTTGAGCCGGGCTGTGGGCGGGGGCCCACTGCCCGGCTGACCCGAACGCTATATCGAACGTGCGTTCGAACGCCGGCGACACGCCGGTGTAGCCAGGGCGGCGCACAGCAGGGCCAAGGGGACCAGAGCCAGGAGCGCCAGTGCCGAGTAGGACAGGGCGGCCACGATGAGCCCGGCCATGATCCCGCCCACAGCCCCGGCCGCATTCATCGACAGGTCCGAGAGCCCCTGAACAGCCGGGCGATGCCGCGGATCAATGGCCTCGGTCAGCATCGCGGATCCTGCGATCAGGGTGCACGACCACCCCACACCCAAGAGGAACAGGCCTGCTCCCAAGGTCAGGTCATGATTTGCCGGCGTGACACTGCAGGTGATGCATGCGGTGATCAGCACCGCGATCCCCACCCCGACCATGGCGAACGGTCCTAGCCGATCCACCGCCCACCCCACCATCGGCGACAAGGCGTACATCCCCGCCACATGCGCGCTGATCACCAGACCGATCACACTTAGCGACACGTCTACGTGCTTCATGTACACGGGCGTCATCACCATGACCATGACCATGACAACGTGGCCGGCAACGATCACCCCGATGCCCAACATGGCGCGCGGTTGCCTGCGGAGTTCTCGGTACCCGTCAGCGATGCTGGGCGGACCACCTCGCACGGAGCCACCCCGTCGCACGGACGTGAGGTAGGGATCCGGGCGAAGAAACGTCGTGAGGACAAGACACCCCATGAGCAGCGCTGCCGCGCACATGACATAAGCACCGGACAACTGCGGCAGTCCCCATCCCAACGCAACGGAGCCGGCCGGGTCAATGAGATTGGGGCCAAGGATCGCTCCGATCGTCGCCGCCCATGCAACCCATGCGAACGCTCGGCCGACGCGATGTTCCGGTGCAAGGTCGGTCGCTGCAAATCGCGCCTGGTTGGCCGCCGCCGTGGCAAAGCCCACCAAAAAGATTCCGACAAAAATCAGGGGCAGCGTCCGAGACGCTGATCCCAGCACCACCACGAGCGCACCGACGCCCGCAAGGCTGTATCCCGTGACCAAGGACACCCGGCGGCCGCGCTTGAGTGCGAGTGCGGCGAGCGGAAGCGCCATCACCGCTGAACCCAGGAGACTGCTGGTCTGCGCAAGTCCTGCCAGTGCCTCAGAACCAGATATCGAAGCCACCAGTAGCGAACCTGCCGGCAAGGAGCCGGCAACAGCCACGCCGCTGAGGATTTGTGAGATTGACAGGGTCCGCAGGGTGCGCGTCTGCACACGAGGTGCATCCCCCTCGTCACCATGCTGGAGCGGGCATGCGTCGTCGCCAGATGCATTGACCGCCGTGTTGTCCGGAAGGGTCATCGGAGCGTCGATGGGACTTCGATCACCGTGCACACCGCGCGCCAGATTATGACCGTGTCAACACCTCGATCGACCGCCTGATCAACTGTGAGTCCGAGCGACGGCAACACGACATCATGAGCCCAGGAGTGCGCATACGACTCACCGAGCACGTCATTCATGCGCTCCCAGAAGTCCGTCAGCCGCATGGGCGCATCCTGTCGGACCGGGGCGACGCTAAAGAACCGGGGTCTCGGCCTTGGCAACCTGGGTGCTGACCGAGGCCAGCACATCCGATAGTGACACCTCGAGGGCAGAACAGATGGCTGCGAGGAGCTCGCTAGAGGCCTCTTTGTGCCCCCGCTCAACCTCGGATAGGTACCCCAGTGAGACCGCCGCGGCACCGGAGACATCCCTCAGCGTGCGCCCTTGACCTTGCCGCCGACGACGAAGCTCATCACCGATCACCTGACGAAGAACGATCACAGAGCCCTCTCTCATGACTGCACGGTACCCCGATAGGACGACACCGCAACCTCCGGCGTTCCCTTTCGAATGAAAACGTGACCACTCCCGCACATATTCCCGCTCTCACACTCAGGTCTGTTGCACGAGGTCCATGGCCAACGCCAACGCTGCTCGGGCCCCCTGCTCCCGAATGGATCGGCGATCCCCGGTGAAGCGGTGGAATTCACTGGCCGCCCTCTCGGGCGTCTCGACCGCGACCCACACCGACCCAGCCTCAGCCCCGTCGTGGGAGGACGGTCCCGCCGCGCCTGTGGTCGCGATACCCACACTGGAGCCCAACGCGTGGCGAACCCCCGAGGCCATGGCACGTGCCACATCGCTACTGACCAATCCGGCGTCAAGACACGTGACGGAAAGAACGGAGCCCTTGACCGCCGGGCTATAGGCGACGACGCCACCGGTGAAGACATCGGAGCAGCCCGGCACGTCTGCGATGAGCGAGCACACCAACCCCGCAGTGAGCGACTCTGCCGCTGCCACCGTCCAGCCGCGGCGCCGCAGCAACTCCACGAGCTGGGACTCCACGGGTGGGGATCCCATCAGCCGACCGGTCTTGCCCGCGAGACTCGTAGGCGTGCCACGGTGATCACGTAATCAAGGCCGGTGGCAAGTGTGAGAAGTACAGCTGCCGCCATGACCGCGTCACTCACAGCAAGCCACCACGACCACTCCACCGGAATCAAGAACATCGTGATGGCCACCATCTGAGCGAGGGTCTTGGCCTTCCCCCCGCGAGACGCCGGAATCACCGCAATACGAACCATCCACAGTCGCAGTAACGTCACACCTACTTCTCGGACAAGGACGAGAATGGTCACCCACCACCACAATTCACCCAGGAACGACAGTCCCATGAGCGCAACACCCGTCAGCGCCTTGTCCGCAATGGGATCAGCGATTTTTCCGAAAGTCGTCACCTGCCCGTACCTGCGGGCTAAGGCGCCGTCCACGAGATCGGTGGCACTCGCCAACACGAACAGACCAGCACACCACCAGCGCGCGGATGGGCATGCCAGAAGCACGGCGAGGACCGGCACGCACAGGAGCCGCACGGTCGTGAGCGCATTGGGGACATTGAACGACGAGACTGCATCAGTGGCCTCGGGCGTGTGCCCGGCAGAATTCATGCGGACGCCTCCGCAATGAGGTCAACTCCATCAGTATCGACCACCAGTGCACGCACGTACGAGCCAACGGGCTGCATGCAATTGACGATCAGCGTGGACCCGTCGTCCGGTCCCTGGTGAGCGGCTCGGCCTGAGGCACCTTCGCTCGAGACTTCTTCGACAAGCACGTCGACACTGGTCCCCACACGATCTTCGGCACGCTGCGCCATGACTTCTTCGGCCAGATCTGTGGTCACACGCACGCGACGGTCGATCTCATCCTGGTCGATCTTGTCATCAAACGACGCGGCCTCGGTGCCATCCTCATCGCTGTAGCCGAAGACGCCGATCGCATCCAGTTGCGCCGCTGCCAGGAAGTCCATCAACTCTTGGAAATCCTCGAGCGTCTCACCGGGGAAGCCCACGATCACATTGCTCCGGATACCAGCCTCAGGGTCTCGCGCTCTCACCGACGAGACGAGCTCGAGAAAGTCCTTGGTCCCACCAAATCTTCGCATGCGCCTCAGCACGGTGGTACTCGCATGCTGGAAGGACAGGTCGTAGTCCCCGGCCACCGAGCCCACCTTGGCCATTGCCGCCAGCAGGCTGGGGCGTACCTCCGCCGGCTGTAGGTAGGCCACGCGCAGACGCGAGACCCCGGTCTCAGAATCTAGCCGCGCAAGAAGTTCTTCCAGCAGCCGAAGGTCACCGAGGTCTTTACCATAGGACGTGGAGTTCTCGCTTACGAGCACCACTTCCCTGACGCCCTGCGCCACAAGGGATGCGACCTCATTGACGATCTCATCCGGTTCGCGTGACACGAATGAACCTCGGAAAGACGGAATCGCACAGAAGCTG
>Ga0114968_10000466_pt1 | contig 30403 bp, 36 predicted proteins | sample M_130807_EF_Meta_FD_87020 | JGI IMG/M metagenome (GOLD analysis project Ga0114968, IMG submission 87020) | Freshwater microbial communities from Lake Montjoie, Canada to study carbon cycling - M_130807_EF_MetaG | ecosystem: Environmental > Aquatic > Freshwater > Lake | place: Lake Montjoie... | reverse complement strand
GAATAATTCAATTCTGACCGAGAAATTTCAGGATGACGTCGATGAAGAACAGACTTTTGGGCAGAAAGTTGCCGATAAAGTTGCTTCATTTGGAGGCAGTTGGACGTTTATCATCATTTTCTTTTCCTTTATTATGATTTGGATGCTGATCAATGTTTGGTTTTTGGCGACCAAACCATTTGATCCCTATCCATTTATCTTGTTGAACTTGATTTTATCCTGCCTCGCTGCCATTCAAGCGCCAATCATTATGATGAGCCAAAACAGGCAAGAGCAGAAAGACAGACTGCGCGGCGAGCACGATTATAAAATCAACCTCAAAGCGGAGCTTGAGATCAATTTACTCAATGAAAAAATGGATCACCTCATGATCAACCAGAATAAGAAACTACTCGAAATCCAAGCAGTACAAATAGATTACTTAGAAGATTTAATGAAAGAAATCAAACGCGCAAACACCGAGCGCATTCGAGATATAAATCCATAAATTAGTTGAACAAGATAAAGTGTATTTAGCCAAGATGTAATTTCATATGTTAGAAAACAGAATAAACATCGTTACTACCACATGAGTAAGCTTATTTTCATTCTATTGACCTTCATTTTAGCGTCTTGCACTCAAACTTCGAGTCGCTGCGGACACACCGATATTCCGCGTTTCAAATTGTTAAAGGAAAATCATATTACCCTTCAAAAAGGCGAGACCTTCAACATAAGTTTCGAGGCAAATGGTTCGCTGGGTTTTGGCATTTGCTGGACCAACGAGTTCAAGTGCAATACAGTCAATTTAGCAGGCCGTTGGTATAAAAGCAGTGAAAAAGAAAAGCAAGGCTATGTCGGTGCTGGAGGTACGGAATATTGGACTTTCAAAGGAAAAGAGTTGGGAATAGATACCATAAAGATCCGAAATTGCCCAACGGGGATAAAGCAGAAAAGTTGTTCTGCCTTTCAAGAAGATTCCATCGCCTATAAAGAAGATTTAGAATTTGCTCCTCAAAAATACCATCGGGCCATAATCGTACGGGTGGTAGAGTAGTAAATGGTGCTTCAACTATTGCATTTGGTGTAATTGTGGTGTAAATTTACACCAAAAATAGGTTTTATGATCAGACAAAGCATTTCCTTTACAGAGCCAAATGATGAATGGCTCAAAAGTCAAATCGAGAATAAAGAGTATTCAAGCAAAAGTGAATTGGTAAATGACCTCATCCGACAAGCAAGAAATCAGCATCAGCAAATAGATTTCATTCGTTTGAAGTTAGATCGCGCTGAAAAATCCGGTTTTACTTCAGATTCAAAAACAGACATTCTTAAGCGGGCCAAAGGGTTCTAAATGTATAAGTACATATTAAGTAATGTTGCAAAGGAGGATTTAATTCGAATTTATCAGTTCGGGGAACAACGCTTTGGCCTCAAACAAGCAGAGATTTACTTTCACACGTTTTTTACTCATTTTGAAATAATTGTGAAAAATCCTTTTTTATTCGAGGCTGTTGACTTCATTAAGCCTGGATATCACCGTTGTGTATGCGGCGTTGACACCATTTATTACAAAATAAATTCTGAAGTAATTGAGATCATGACCATTATAGGTCGACAGGAATTAAGTGACAAAAAATGAATTGCTCCTTTCCCATGTATCCCATGAAAATTGGGGTGTTGCCATTCTCAAACATAATCCGTCTATGTTTACCTACTTTCGTAAATTCAAGTTTTCGATTCTAAAAATTAGAACAAGTTCTAATAATAACCCGATAAAAAAGAATTAATTTGGCTCTAAATCATCAACTTATGAAGAAATTTAGTCTCGTTTTATTCGGTTTTATTTGGCAGTTTTCATTTGCGCAAAGCTTTAGTTTTGAATTGTACTTTGAAGATGCCACTGGCGCCAAAGACACCCTAGAATTTGGATATGACCCAACTGCAACAGACAGCATTGATCCAACATTTCAAGAGACCAATATCATAGCTCAACCTTGGTCTAGTCAATTTGAAGCCAGAATTATCGTCCTGACCAATCCTTATGCCTTCGGTGGCGAGGAATACGCTATGGTGCCAGAAGCGGGTCACTTGAAAAAGCAAATAAAATTGGAAGACTGCCTAGACCAAAGTGTACATGTCTCTTTGATCCAAATGAAAAATGCAGTTTATCCGGTCACCATAACCTGGGATCACACCCTTTTCAATGATATTTGCAGAAGCAATACCATCATTACCGACTGGCATCCAGGAGTTTGGTTCGATGCAATTATAGGCACCAACCCCCAATTACCTTATGAACTCAAATTGGATGTGCCTGCAACTTTTACGCATACCTCCACGCACAACATCGCTAGCAATCAGGATACCCTCGACGTCTTGTTCTTTGCGTTGGGCAGTGTTCATCAGGTTTTTGTAGGCATCGAAGAACAAGAACAAAGCAAATTAAGCGCTGCACCCAATCCAGTAACAGACCTACTTCATTTTGATATCCAAGGATCAGAAGAGCTCCAATCAGTTGCACTTTTCGATTTGAACGGGAAGCAACAAAATGTAGTGCTGATTTCAAATTCATTGGATATGAAAGATGTTCCCTCCGGAATTTACATTGCTGAGGTGCTATTCAAATCGGGAAGCAAGCAAGCCATTCGGGTTGTTAAAGAGTAGGTATTTTGATTATTGTTGCCATATTTTTTACTAAATTGTAAGCAATTACTAAACATACTTCAATGGAAACAAACACTTTACAAACAGAAAACAGCCAAGCTTACCAACTTGAATTCAAAGGTCAAGGTGCTGAGTACTTTGGTATTTTAATCGTTAATGCCATCCTTATAGGTATTACTTTTGGGATCTACTATCCTTGGGCACGCGCCAAACAATTACAATATGTCTATAGTCATACAACCCTGAATAATGAGAGCTTTCATTTCTCTGGAACGGGTGCTGAAATGTTTAAAGGGTTCATCAAACTCATCGGGATGTATATCCTGTTTTTAATTGTCATCGTATTGTTTACACAATTTGTTGGTTCTCCTATACTTACAGGTATAATTGTTTATCTACTTCTTTTTGCGATTATTCCTATTCTCATTCATGGTTCTTTGCGTTACCGAATGAGTCGTACTTCTTACAGAGGTATTCGTTTTGGTTACCGCGGAGATAGAAATGAATTGGCTATGCAGTTTTTCAAGGATCTTTTATTAAGCATCGTAACCTTAGGTGTTTATAGCTCTTGGCTTCAGATGAATTTACGCGCATATACACATCGCCATTTCCGCTACGGAAACGTTTCTTTTTCGAATGAAGCGCGTGGTGCTGATTACTTCTGGATGGTTCTTAAAGGATCTTTGTTAACTCTAGTTACTTTAGGAATCTATTCTTTTTGGTTACAAAAGGATATTTTCAATTACTACATTCACAACATGAAATTGGCTCAAGGTGATCAAAACATTGAATTTGAATCTACAGCTACTGGAGGTGCTTTCTTTAAATTAATGTTGACCAATGTGCTAATGATTATTTTCACACTCGGAATCGCAAAGGCATGGGTAGATATGCGTACCCTAAAATTTGTATTCAGCAATATTCGCATGAAGGGAGATATAGATTTAACGGCAATTTCTCAAACAGAAGAGGAGTATAAAGACGCTTTGGGTGAAGATGCCGTAGATTTCTTCAATATCGATATCATCTAAATGGAACAACCGCAATTTAACGGGTTGTATTTTGACGGACAAAGTTCGCAAGCGCAGCCCGTTACTTTGATATTACACGAACAGCAGCAAATTTTATACTTTCAACTGCCCTCTGGCCAAACCCAACAATGGGACTTTGCCGATACCGCCGTTTTTGACGGCCCAGGTCAGTTAGAAATCAGAAGTAAATCAGATAGCGCTGTTATTATTCGACTCGAACTCAGCAAAGCGCAAAAGCAAGTAATTCATAGGCAATTATCAAGAAATAATTGGCATTTTCGATTTGCACAACTCGGCTTGGTGAAAATTATAATCATTGCATTACTCTTTTTTTCAGGACTGATTGCCTCCTACTTTTGGCTCTTGCCACCGCTTGCGGAGAAGGCAGTTGATTGGCTGCCCAACAGTATTGATCAACAAATTGGCGATACTTTTTTTGCTTCTATCGTAGATCAGCAAACAATTGATCAGCAAAGAAGCGTTGCCCTAAATAATTTTGCCGCGGAATTAAAATTACGCAATCAAATACCGTTGCATTTCAATGTGGTTCGTTCGTCGGACGTCAACGCTTTTGCTTTGCCGAACGGAGAAATTGTGGTTTATACAGGCTTGTTACGGCATATAAAAACCCCCGCTCAGTTGGTAGCGCTTTTAGGTCACGAGGTGAGCCATGTCAATGAGCGACATTCCATGAAGCTTTTGAGTCGAAACTTAGCCGGCTACATGGTGATATCCTTGCTTATTGGCGATGTAAGCGGCATCACAGCCGTCCTGACAGACAACGCACAGCAGCTACAGCAACTTTCCTATTCTCGCAGCAATGAACAACAAGCTGATGAACTGGGCTTTCAAATTCTCCTCGACAACAAACAAGCTCCAAAAGGAATGTCTGAACTATTCGGCATTCTCAAAAAGCAAGAATTTACCCAGATTCCAGAGCTACTCAGTTCGCATCCACTAACAAATTCACGCATCGCCAATATCCAAAAAAAACAAGCGCGTTTTGCCAATAGGCAGCCTGAACCCAATCAGAAATTGGAACAATGGTTTGAAGTATTGGTGAAGTAAAACGCTTCTCAATCAGTAATTTATATTGTACACTGCTTTTATACCTTAAAGATAAATACTTGACTAAACTTCTCATTTCTCTAATCTTTTGTTTTGCATCTCGATCAAGCTTTGCACAACAAGTAGTTGCTGAAGATTATTTTGCTTATCAGCACCTCATTAATCGCATTGACGGAGATATTTTAGCCAATAATTATCCTGTAGCGATTCAGCGCTTAGATAGCCTCTATGAAAACTATGATTTTATCTATGCAAAACACTGTTTTAAAGCGCTGCAAATTTGTAGTCTTTCAGCTGACTCAGTCAATGCGCTCAAGTGGCTCGAAAAATCAATGGAGCAGGGCGTGCCTTTATGGATGCTTCAAAACAATGAACTGACCAAATTGGTATTTAATTTTTCTGAATCGCAACAAATAGTTGATAGTTATGATAGCCTTCGGATGATCTATCAAAGATCAATACGTGAAGATATCCGAACGACAATCGATAGTCTTTACGAGCTGGATCAAAAATATACGCAAGGAGTAAATGACGGATTTATTCTGCTTCGGTTCACAACCTATTACATGCGTTGGTTAAAAAACAACAAAAGGCAATTCGAAACAATCAAGGCAATAACAGAAACTTATGGTTTTCCGGGCGAGAAGTTGATTGGGCTGCCAAGTTATGTGGCAGATTCCCTTCAAATGAGCAAAAGATTTAATGCGCAAGGACCTCTCCTAGGTGAGACAAACGCCTACATTATGCTCATCCATTATTTCAGCAATCCCCGCTTGGATATGAACAATGAATTGATTCAAAGTGTCAAATCAGGCAATTTGCCTGCTTATCAATTTGGAGCGCTAAACGACTTTATAGCAAAATGGGGTCGAGGAAAACATGGAGATTATCAGTACTATAATGTGTGGCATACAGACTCAAATCCAGCGAATGCGTCGGAAATTGATAAACGACGTCATGCGATCGGCTTGAACAGTATTGATGAGCAAGAACGAGCGGATGAAATTTATGATGAACGTGTCAAATCCAAGACAGTAAATAAAGAAATCATTTTGGAATGATTTGTTCATGCAGATTACATCACCTACCAACCAGATTTAAAGAAATTGGATGCAAGTAGAAAATAAATGCCTTACATCAGCAATATAATTACTAAAATTACAAATGACGCCAACCCCAGAACACAACGCCAAAATTGCCAAACTGACCTTTGCTGCCGTGTACCCGCTTTATGTCGCAAAAGTGGCACGCAAAGGAAGGACAGAAGAGGAGTTGCAACGCGTCATTGAATGGTTAACAGGTTTTGATGTTCAAGCACAACAACAATTAATTACCGAGAAGGTTACCTTTGAAACTTTTTTTGAACGCGCTAACTTGCATCCAAATGCGCACTTCATCAAAGGGCTCATCTGTGGCTATCGCATTGAGGAACTCGACAACCCTTTGACGCAACAGGTACGTTACCTAGATAAGTTAGTCGATGAATTGTCAAAAGGTAAGGCAATGGGGAAGATATTAAGAAAATAAATTAAACATGAAAAAAACAATTTTACTAAGTCTATTGGCCGTTCTGATCTTCGGCTGCGGAAAAATCAACACACCAAACACGGAGGCGGAAAAGCTTTTCGGTAAATGGCGTTTTGTGTCAAGTTCTGGCGGTTTTGCTGGCACAGGTAATTCAAGTTATTCGAGCAACGACATATATGAATACAAGGAAAATGGAACCTTCTCTCATTATCAAGGCAATCAACTAATCGATCAATCGAGTTTCTCGCTGCAATTGGGCCCGAGTATTTTTAGTCAAACCGATCAACTCATGATACATTATGGAGGATTATCGCCACAATTGTCGCAATCTTTTGTGATTGATCAGGATACGCTCTTTTTGAGCGAAGAGGTTTACGACGGTTTTCAGTACGTATTTGTGAAACAATAAGCATGAGAGTTACTTTATCCTTTTTTCTGTTGGTTTTTGGCAGCAACATAGCTTTTGGGCAAATGCAATTTTTGGGTTTCGATCACAATTATTGTCCTGACGCGATGTCGATGAATTACACTTATACCAATTGGTTTAATCAGTTGACAGAGCAAGGCGGCTATAAAATTTACCGTGATGGCGTAGAGGTGTACAGTAGTTCTACAAGCTTATCGAATAAGCCAACTTGTGTAGATTTGAAATTTGTAAACGATGGCGTGGGTTTTATGGTCGTTCGCACGCCATTGGAGTATCATAAGTTTTACCGTACTGAAGACTACGGTCAAACTTGGCAAGATATTTTATCTGCAAATGGTCCGCCGTATTATGCAGGCATGTATATCATCAATGACTGGACAGCCTACATGTTGACTTACTTTTTTTCTGATTTTCAGCAATTGGTTTTTTTAAGTCGGGGCAGTACCATTCCATCAAATCGCAAAGCTGATTTCATTTATGATACTTTGGAGTATACGGATATTTACAAAACAGATTCTTTACTTAATGACGACCGTTGTGGTGCAGATTCCTTGCACTTTTCTTTCCTATACAATGGTGATACCGTTAATTATCATATCAATTTTGAAGTCATCAATGCCAACATTTTTGAGTCAAAGCCCGCTGATGAACCAATCTTCGTTTATCCTAATCCGGCTAGTTCGTATTTTTCTTTGCAGCTACCAGAAGGGAATGTGGTGAAAAGCATGCGTCTTGTCAGTATTGCTGGGTTAGAAGTTGCAGCTTTTGACCAACAGCAGATGCAAAACAACACATTCTTCATCGGAGATTTACCACTTGGTATGTATGTGTTGCAAACGCAGACGCTACAACGTTTGTATCAAAGTAAAATAAGCATAGAATAAGGAGTGTTTAACAAGGTCGTTCTCAAATAAAACGGAAGTTTATAATTAATTTTATGCTATGAAATTTTCCTTGATTTTAACAACCATTTCCTACTTCTGCGGACTACAAATTTCAGCCCAGAGCTATTTCATTACAGCTGATCTTGATTCAGTGCAGTGTGCTGCAATCAATTATTTCAATACCAACGCGCAAGGCAGGATGATTCAATTGGAGTATGTCGATGCGACTAATCAGACCATTCTATTGAAAAATCAGGATATTCCTGATATTCTTCGCCTGGCTCAGGATGGGGTTTTGTATATCAAAATGCCTATGAAATTAACCAAGCCAGATGGTTATTACCGCTACGGGAAGCGTGTGGTGAGTGGGCAAATTATTGTAGACGTTTTTGACGATGTGCAAACAATATACAGATTGAAAGAGAATTTTGACGGATCCTATAACGAGCAAGGTGTGATGAAAGCAACCACTGAGGGGGTCTATATAAGACATGTTTATTTGCCCACTGGCGAGGTATACGAAGTTGCGGGTTTAGGCGGTCTCAAAGCAATTAAACCTATTCGGGAATTCATGTTCAAATGTGAGCCCTACAAGACTGAGTATTTTGCCAATCCCAAGTATCAAACTTGTTCTTTCGAAGAAGCGGTTGCGGACTACAATATCATTTGCCGAGATCTGAAATAAACTGCCTTGATTAGAAGAACACTTCAATAAGACATGTTTTATGCAATCCTACCTTCAAAAATTACCCAGATCTAAACAACAAGAGCTTCAAGAATTCATCAGAATTGTTGCTCAAGTGGCGCCAAAAGAAAAGGCTATTTTTTATGACGGAAAAGACAAAGAAGGAAAGGTAGTGACGAATCCGGCGCTTGGCTTTGGAAGTTATCTGCATCATTTTTCGGATGGGAGGGTGGAGCAGCTCTACCGAATCGGGATAAGTCCGAATGCGACAGGATTTTCAATTTATGTATTGGGTTTAATGGACAAAGAAATTTTGAAAACTCGTTTTGCAAATTCTTTGGGAAAAGCCAAAGTAACGGGGTATTGTATTAAATTTAAATCGTTAAAAGATTTAGACGAAAAAATAGTCCTAGATTTGATCAAATTTGCCTTGCATTATGAGTGAAATCAACATAGATAACTACCTAGACAGCCATTACATCCATCGGAGTAATTGGTTGCGCGCGGCCGTACTTGGCGCCAACGACGGCATCATCTCCGTTTCGAGTTTGGCCATTGGTGTGGCGGCGGCGAGTGCAAGTCGTGAGCCGATTGTTTTGGCCACAGTGGCCGGATTGGTTGCTGGGGCACTTTCTATGGCTGCTGGCGAATACGTGTCGGTCAGTTCGCAGATGGATACCGAACACGCCGATATCGAAAGAGAAAAACAAGAATTAGCCGAGATGCCCGAAGAAGAATTGCAAATTTTGGCGCAAATTTACGAGCAGCGCGGTCTTCAAAAAGAGACGGCATTGTTGGTTGCCAAAGAACTCACCGCCCACGATGCTTTGGCTGCCCACGTGCGCGACGAGCTCGGCATCAATGAAATTACCCAAGCCAACCCGATTCAAGCAGCTCTTGCTTCAGGCGCAGCATTTTCGGTTGGAGGAGTGTTCCCGTTATTGGTGATCTTATTTGCACCGGTAAAAGGCATGGAATTTTGGTTGTATGGCTTTACCATCCTTGCTTTGGTTTTACTTGGTGCAACAGCCGCACGCACCGGAGGTTCACCAATTTGGAAAGCAATTACACGCATCACGATATGGGGCACAATTGCTATGGCGCTATCTGCAGGTGTCGGATCTTTATTTGGGGTGAATGTCTAATGTTCAAGAAATATTAGATAACGTCCCTGAGGAAAGAAAGGAAGCTTTCTTGAAACTCCATCACACCATCGTTTCAAATCTTCCGAAAGGTTTTGAAGTGGGTATCAGTTACGGAATGTTAGGGTACGTCATTCCACATAGCCTGTACCCTGCAGGTTATCATTGCAAACCTGCCGAACCGCTGCCGTTCGCTAGTATGGCTTCGCAGAAAAATTCCATCAATTTCTATCATATGGGTCTCTACGCCGATCCATCTTTGATGGATTGGTTTTTGGCCGAATATCCAAAACATTGTACCCAAAAGCTGGACATCGGCAAAAGCTGTATCCGCTTTAAAAAATGGGATCAAATCCCCTTTGAGCTCATGGGGCAACTCGTGCAAAAAATGACCGCCCAAGAGTGGATTGCTACTTACGAGCGGCTCTACAAAAAGAAGTAGCTGACGCAAAGCGACTTGCGAAAAATGCAATTTTACCTATCTTATTTGCGATAATCCATTGGTTTATTTGATGTTATTGATTTAGCTTCGTTACAGAGAAATTAAATTGATCCAAATGAAATACGTCTTTATCTTTCTGTTTTAGTCGAGTATCCTAGTTAAAGATGCTTATTTCACTTTAGAAGATATCAAAGCCATCGAGTATTCAACAAACCAAAATAAGGCTAAACGGGCGACTGGTGTTGGCTTAATTGTAATAGGGTATTGCTTGGTTACAAAGAACTCCTCCTATACCTTTAAAATCCAGGACTAAACCCTGCTCTTCTGCACAGAAGTATTAACTTTAACTAAAATTCAATACATGTCAGAAGAATTACAAAAATGCCCCTCGTGTGAATCACCTTACGGATACGAGAGCGGAGAAGGTCAGTATACTTGCCCAGAATGTTCGTTCGAATGGAATTTAGCCGATGTGGCTTCCGCCGATGAACTTGTTGTTTTGGATGCCAATGGCGCACGTCTTCAAACTGGAGATTCAGTGGTTGTTGTCAAAGATTTACCTGTAAAAGGCGCTCCGAAACCAGTCATTAAAGCCGGCACGAAAGTCAAAAACATTCGCCTCACCGACGGAGACCACAATATCGATTGTAAAATCGACGGTTTCGGTGCTATGGGACTTAAGTCTGAGTTTGTAAAAAAAGCATAGAAGTTCCTTTTCTTCATGTGATGAGTTGATAAATCGTGTTTCAACTGTAGTATTAGTTGTATTTTAGAACTAGAAATTTTCAATTTCAATGAAAACACTTTCTACATTCATTTTCTTTTTTCTGCTGTTTGCTTCCTGCAACCGCACTTCTTGTGAAAATGCACAACCAGCAACTATTGAAGATTACACTGGTTTAGACGGTTGTGGTTTGGTCATCAAACTACAAAGTGGCGAGGTACTAGAGCCGGTCAACCTCAATAGCTTCAACCTCACACCTACCGATGGTATGAAAGTTTGGGTGAAGTATCATGAGTCCGAAACGTTCATTGGCAGCATTTGTATGGTAGGGCCAATTGTTGAAATCGATTGTTTGGCAAAGCGCTAAACTAAAGTGCGCAAAGCGCCTTTGTGCGCGCCACAAAATACGGGTTGACCAAATTTGCTTTGTTGTAATACAAGGGCTCACCTGTTTCGGCATGCACTACTTCACCACCTAAGGCTTCAAGAATGGCTTGCCCTGCAGCGATGTCCCATTCCATAGTAGGGGCAAAACGCGGATAAATATCTGCTTTTCCGGATGCTAAGTCAAAGAATTTGAGTGCCGATCCTTTTTTAATGAAAGCTAACTCGTGGCCTTCTTCCTTAAGGGAATTAATGATTTGCAAAACCGGCCCGCTGTGGTGGCTTCGTGAGCAGGTCATAACCAGGGGTTGGTTTATTTTATTTGGAGTACTTAACTGTTTCCAATTTTCTATTTGGTCAGCGTCTTTAAAATGCAAAACAAAGACGCCAATTTCCTTTGAGCCAAGTAAAATTTCTTCCTGGACTGGCGAGGCAATGAGTCCGAAAATCGCTTTACCCTTTTCAATGAGCGCCATATTGACCGCAAATTCGTCGTTGCGCTTGATGAATTCTCTGGTGCCGTCGAGCGGATCAATACACCAAGACTGCGTCCAGGTTTGCCTGACCTCATAAGGCGCTTTTTCGCTTTCTTCTCCGGTAATCGGAATGCCTAGAGGAGAAAGGTATTGTTCAATAATGTTGGATGCTGCGAGGTCGGCTTTGGTGACCGGCGAGCCATCGGTTTTGTCTAGAAAGGAGAAGTCTTGTTGGTAGATCTCCATAATTGCTTTTGAGGCCGCTATTGCAGCTTCTATGGCAACCTGATATGCTTTTGGCAGCGCTTGCAATTAGAGTTGCATTTCGGGAACAAAGTCGGGCACTACTAAGTCGCCTTCAGTTTTGGAAATGATTTCTTCGACGCTCACACCCGGTGCGCGTTCGAGCAGGTAAAATTTGCCATCTTTGATTTCCAATACAGCCAATTCAGTGACAACTTTTTTGACGCAGCCTACACCAGTTAGCGGTAAAGTACAGGCTTTCAAGATTTTTGATTCGCCAGCTTTGTTGCTATGCATCATGGCCACAATGATATTCTCTGCCGAGGCAACGAGGTCCATGGCGCCGCCCATTCCTTTGACCATTTTGCCCGGGATTTTCCAGTTGGCGATATCGCCATTTTGTGAAACTTCCATGGCGCCAAGTACGGTGAGTTGGACATGTTGCCCGCGGATCATGGCAAAAGACATAGCGGAATCAAAAAAGGAAGCGCCATTGCGGGTGGTAATGGTTTGCTTGCCTGCATTGATGAGGTCGGGGTCTTCTTCGCCTTCAAATGGGAAGGCCCCCATGCCTAAAATGCCATTTTCTGATTGAAACTCGACATCAATTCCTTCCGGAATAAAGTTGGCGACGAGCGTAGGAATACCGATACCGAGATTGACATACCAACCGTCTTGAAGTTCTTGGGCAATGCGCTTGGCGATGCCATTTTTATCGAGAGCCATAGTTTAATTTTTAGGACGAACGGTGCGTTGTTCGATGCGTTTTTCGAATTTTTCGCCCTGGAAAATGCGTTTTACAAAGATGCCAGGGGTATGAATTTGGTTGGGGTCGAGGGTACCGGCTGGCACCAATTCTTCTACTTCAGCAATAGTAATTTTACCGGCCATCGCCATCATGGGGTTGAAGTTGCGGGCCGTAGCTTTGTAGATGAGGTTGCCTTCGGTGTCGCCTTTCCAAGCTTTGACAATAGCGTAATCTGCAGTGAGGGCGCTTTCTAAAATATGCGGCTTGCCATTGAATATACGGACTTCTTTGCCTTCAGCGACTTCTGTTCCGTAGCCAGCAGGCGTAAAAAAGGCAGGAATTCCCGCACCACCTGCACGGCAGCGTTCGGCCAAAGAACCCTGTGGAATGAGGTCAACCTCGAGCTCGCCGCTGAGCATTTGTCGCTCAAATTCGTCATTTTCTCCGACATAAGAGCTGATCATTTTTTTGACTTGCTTGGCTTGCAACAAGAGACCTAAACCAAAGTCATCGACCCCTGCGTTATTAGAAATGCAGGTCAGGTTTTTGACACCCATTTTGACGAGTTGAGCGATGGAATTTTCGGGAATGCCGCACAAACCAAAGCCACCAACCATAAGTGTCATGCCGTCTTGGATACCTTCAAGCGCTTGTGCTGGATTTTTTACTACTTTATTCATCTATTAAAATTCAAATGGAACCTCAGATTCATCTACGGTTTCGGGTTGGGGAGCTGCTGTGCAGTCATAGACCGAAGGGTCGTAGTCTGCGGGTTGTTCAAAATCTCGGGTGGATAGCGCTATGCCAGGGTCTTTGTAGACTTTTTGCATATAGTAGCCGTAAATTGGCAGTGCCATGCGGCCACCTTGCCCCCAAGTCATGCTTTTGAAGCGTACAGCTCGGTCTTCGGCGCCCACCCAAACACCTGTTACCAATTCGGGTGTGATGCCCACAAACCAACCGTCGGAGTTGTTTTGAGTGGTACCTGTTTTACCTGCTGTTGGCGCAGAAATACCACCCCAACTGCGGCCACCACGTAGACTTCCGGCCGTTCCAAAATTGACAACACCTTTCATCATTTGCAACATTTCGTAAGCAACTGTTGAATTGAGCGCTTGCTCGCGGTGTTCGGTAGCGCTGTAAATCACTTTGCCATTGCGGTCGGTGATGCGCTCAATAAAAGTAGGACGAATGTAAATACCGTTGTTCGGAAATACACATTGTGCGGCTACCATCTGCAAAAGCGAGAGGTCCATACTGCCCAAACACATGGATGGAACAACATCATTGGGGTTCAGTTCAATTTCCATTTTCTTAAGGAGCTTCTCAATCTGATACGGCCCGCCGGTTTTTTGGACCGGATTGAAAGCCCCCATGCGGCCCATAACGGCTACTGTTACTTTGTTCGACGACTGCGCAAGTCCGTCTCGAACAGTTGGTGCCGCAGGCCCAGCAGGGCAATATTGGCCCACCACTTTATTGGTGTTGTGGTCTACGAGGTCTAGACAGTATTCGTCGGCAGAAAAGCCCGTACAAGGATTCACGACTTTCATAGAAAGCGCTGCTGCATAAACAAATGGCTTGATGGTAGAACCCACTTGGCGCTTGCCTTGGCGCACGTGGTCATAACCAAAGTGCTTGAAGTTGATGCCGCCAACCCAAGCTTTCACAAACCCAGTTCGTGGGTCAACGGAAACCATACCTGCATGCAAAAAGGCTTTGTAGTAGCGGATAGAATCATTGGGGCTCATGACGGTGTCTTTTTCGCCTTTGAGGCTGAAGACGGTCATTTCTACGGGTTCATTAAAGTTTCTATTGATTTCTGCTTCAGCCAAGCCCAAAGCAACTAATTTCTTGTAGCGGTCTGAGTTATGACGTGCGGAGGTCATGATTTGTTCCACAATTTCTGGCTTGATACTGTTTGAGAATGGATAGTTCTTTAAGCCTTTGTTGTTGAGGTCAAATTGCGGCTGAAGCTCTTCGTTGATGTGTCTTTCGACGGCCTGCTCCGCGTAGCGCTGCATGGTTGGGTTAAGGGTGGTGTAAATTTTGAGTCCGTCGGCGTCGATATCGTATGGATTACCATCTTCGCGCAAATACTTGAACGTGCCGTCTGCTTTTTTGGACAAAAGGATAGACTGCACCTCTGTACGCAATTCTTTTCTGAAATAAGGCGCCATTCCTTCTTTGTGATCGAGGGAGCGGTAGCGGATCACAATAGGGGTTTTGATGAGCTTGTTGTATTCTTCCCGGGTAATTTTGGAGCGCAACGCTTCATTGCCTTTTTCACTGTTCTTGAGCCATTGAAACAAGACTTGATTGCGTCTAGAGTGTGCAATGGTAGAATCTTTGGCGCGTGCAGCTAAAATTTCTTCCTTAGTCACTGCGCTAAGTGCTACGCCTTTGTTATCGGCAATTTTAGCTCGATAATTACGGATTTGATAACTGTATGGATTGAAAATAGTTGGGTTTTTACAAAGCCCAATTAATGTAGCAGCCTCTGATTTTGAGAGGTCTTTTGGTCTTTTATTGAAATAAACACGCGCAGCGTTTTCTATACCAACTGCATTGTACAAGAAATCGAACTGATTGAGGTACATGGTGATGATTTCTTCTTTGGTGAAGCGTTCCTCTAGGCGTTTAGCAATGATGTTTTCTCTGGCTTTTTCACTCACGCGTCGGAATTTGCCGAGCAAGCCACCCACGTAAGGCAATTCTAGACGGGTGCCACTTGCGCGAGCAATTTCTTCGCGTTGGCGCTGTTGCAGCGTAAAAAGCAATTTAGCCAACTGCTGCGGAATAGTTGAGGCGCCTCCGGAACGGCCTAGAGAGGTAAATGAGCGAGCCAAAGCACGAAAATCTACGCCTGAGTGCTGAACAAAGCGCTCATCTTCTGTGGAGATAAGTGCGTCGGTAACGTAAGGAGAAATTTCGCGGTACTTGACGCTCGTGCGATTCACTTGCCAAAAACGACCAATAACGGTATCTTCTTTAACGCTTTTTTTGGCGAGTATCAAAGATGCTTGCAATTCTGGCGGGTTGTCTAGCATCGAGACGGGTGGGAGGTCATCTTCGGACTGCAACAAGAGGATACTAGCTACCAAAAAGAAAGGCAGCAAGGCAACAATCCAAAACAACTTGGTCATTTTCTTTTGTTCTTGCTCATTCAAAACAGGTGCGTTTCTTTTCATATGTTTTAATTTACAACTAATTAACGTAAGACATCTTTGCGCTGGGCATCGAGTTTCAATAAGATGAAGAGCATCACGCTAAACGACATCATCGAAGACCCGCCATAACTAAAAAACGGCAAGGGAATTCCGATAACTGGCGCAAAACCGATGTTCATACCAATATTAATGGCAAAGTGATAAAAAAGGATCATGGCCACACAATAGGCGTAGATTCGGTTGAAGGCGGCCCGCTGACGTTCTGCAATAATGATGATGCGAAACAACACAAAAAAGTACAAAATAAACAAGACCACAACCCCTAAAAACCCCCATTCTTCGGCAAAAGGACAAAAGATGAAATCGGTTTCACTCTCTGGAACGTGGTTAGATCGCACACTAGAAACGGATGCTTCGCGGTAGCCCTTACCTAAAAAACCGCCCGATCCTACAGCTGCCATTGCGCGGTTGCGGTTGTAGTCGTCGCCGTTGGGGTCTTCGCGCAGGCCTAAAAAGAGCTCGATGCGGTCTTTTTGGTGCGGTCTAAGTTTGTCAAAACCTTTATCCACTGTAAAACTGAGCACGCTACTGATGAGCAGACCAAGTGTCAAGACGACCATCATGCGGGAGCGTTCTCGGCGCGTACTGAAGCGTTGCATCAGGAGCCACGAAACACCATAAATGAGTAAAAGTCCGAAGATGACGCTCGACGATCCGCTGAGTTCGAGTTCTAGCCCAAACAGCGCTAAAGTAAAGTGAACGCTATCGAGTAGAAGCGTTACAATACTCAAAAATACCAAGCCAAATAAAATTGGAATAAAGTGAGAGCCGACCCATGTTTCTTTGTAACGCACACCCGGAATGGCATTGACAAACTGAAGCAAAATAGGATCAAAGGTCAGGCCTTCTCGGTACATCACGAAGAGAAAAGAGGTGAATACCACGAACGTTCCAGCATCGGGCTGCAATAAAATCAAGACCATTGGTATGAGCAAAATGCTACTGGCAGTTAAGACTGTACTGGTGGTTTGTTGCTTAACGGTGAGTCCACTGATGTACTTGGCAAGTAGAAGGGAGGTAGATATTTTGGCAAATTCTGCGGGCTGCACCCCAAAAGAGCCCACACCAATCCAGGCGTGGGCGCCATGCACTGCAGGCATGAAGAGCACCACCACGAGGAGCACGAGTGTCGATAAATAAATAGGAATGGCAAACCTGCGGTAAATGTCAGAGTCAATGAGAAAGACGAGTAAGCCTAAAAATAAAGAAAAGACAATCCAAAATAATTGGCGGCCATATTTTTCTGAGAAATTGAAGAGCGAGGGCGCATCTTCGTTGTAGGCAACAGAATAAACCGTAGCCAAACCCATCAAAAGCATGGTGAGCAAGGCGCCAAAAAGCGGCCAGTCGAGGTGTTCGGTGAGGCTTTCTTGTTTGCGCATTAATTTGAAGATTGATAAGCAATGGACGCCTCTAAAATGCGCTTTTCTTTCTCTAAATCTGAAACTTTGCCTTTGAGATATTTTTCGATCATTAAGGAGGCAATGGGTGCCGCCCATGTACCGCCCCAACCTGCATTTTCTACAAAGACTGCAATGGCGATCTTAGGGTTTTTCATGGGTGCAAAAGCAAAGAAGACGGAGTGGTCTTCGCCGTGGGGGTTCTGTACGGTGCCGGTTTTTCCACAGACCATGATGTCGTCGAGGCGCGCCATTTTTCCGGTACCACCGGGCTCATTAACAACCCTGCGCATGCCTTCCATTACGGCGTCAAAGTGGCGGTAATTGATCATGGTCCAGCGTTTTTTACGAAACTGAGGCAAGGAGCCATGGCGGCCAATAGCGCGCACAAAATGCGGGGTATAGTACCATCCTTTATTGGCGATGATCGCCACGATATTCGCCATTTGCAGCGGCGTGAGCTTTACTTCACCCTGGCCAATAGAAATGGAACGTATCGTAGAGAAGGCCCATGTATGGTGCCCGTACCATTTGTCGTAGAAAGCTGGATTTGGAATGAGGCCAGGTCTTTGCCCGCTCACATCGGTATCGAAATTTTCACCCAAACCAAAACTGCGGATGTATTTGTACCATTTATTGAGCCCGTATTCGGCATCGGAGTAAATGTTTTTCTTGACACCTTGCTGGATAATGCGGCGAACAGCCATGTAGTAGTAGGGGTTACATGAATATTGAATCGCTTCGGCGATGTTGCGTGCCGATGGATGGTTGTGGCAACCAACAAGGCTTTTGTCGCAAGGAAAGCCCGTATTGGCATTGATGACACCTTCTTGCATACCAATTAAACTCTGGACCAACTTAAAGATCGAACCCGGCGGATATTCTGCTTGCAAAGGCCGTGGGAACAAAGGCAGATTCGGGTCGCGTGCCAGTTTGGGATAATTGGCGCTAATATTACGCTTGCCAACTAATAAGTTGGGGTCGTATGATGGTGCCGACACCATGCTCAGGATTTCGCCTGAAGATGGCTCAATGGCCACAATACAGCCTTTTTTCTTGAGCATGAGCTCTTCGCCATAGGTTTGCAACACTACATCCATTCCCATTTTCAAGGGCTCAGCTTGGCGCGCTGTGGTATCGTATTTGCCGTCGGCATAAGATTCAATAGCGTTGTTGAGTGCGGATGTCACGATGTATTTGATGCCTTTGATGCCGCGCAATTCTTTTTCGTAGAAGCGTTCAATTCCAGCACGGCCAATGTTGTTGCCGGGTTTATAGAAGCGGTCTTCATCGATTTCTTCGCGGTAAACTTCTGAAAGGTACCCTAAGATATTGGCGGCACTTTTGTATGGGTAGTTGCGCGCACTAGTCGCTTCTTCGTAAAAGCCTTTGAAATTGGCCAAATGCGGCGCAATCTTGGACATTTCTTCTAGTGTGAGTTCTTTCAAGAAGGGGTAGGCCCTGATTTTCTGATAGTTGGGCGTTCGCTTGTGCGAGATTTTATTGTAGTAAGAACCCTCGCCGGCCACAATTTCTTTGAAGCGATTGCGGACCTCTTGTCGCGTCCAGCCGATGAGTTTGGCAAAAGCAGCGGTATCGAGCTTCACGATGCTGTCTTCTACCATCATGAGGTTGTAGTAGGTTTGGTTGGTTACGATTTTTTTGCCGTTGCGGTCAAAGATGACGCCTCGGGGTGGAAAGATTTCTTTGCGTTTTTCGGCAATTTCTTGGGCGCGGAGTGTCCAGGTGTCGTCTATGACTTGCATATAGAACAACTTGAACAGGTAAATGCCAATTACCAAGATAAAAAAACTGATGATGACATTTCGGCGCGCGTCTAGGTTCATTTTTTCTGTTTGCTATTCAAAATGAAACTCTGGATGAGCAGCGCCAACAAGAATGAAAGCACACCGCTGAATAAGGTCTTTTGCAAGATAAAACCGAAACGGCCCAATTCAAAAATTTCGAGTAAAAAGAACCAAAAGGTATGCAGCCCAAGTAGCAAGCCATAAACAAGTGCGAACCAATTGCTGCCCATGTCATTAGAGGTTGGTTCTTTGAGTGGGTCATAGCCTTCGCGGGGCCCGTAAATTTTAAAGACAATTGGGCGCAGATAGGCCATCAAGACCAATGCTGAAGTATTAAGGCCATACGTATTGGAAAAAATATCGATCAAGAGCCCCATTAAAAAGGCGATGCCCATTAATGGAATGACGGTCAGTTCAAAAGGCAGCAACATGATATACAATGGTTGTATCATGAGGTGTATGCCAAAACCAATGTTGAGCTGATTGAAGACCAATGCCTGTAAAAAAGCGAAGACCACAAAGCGGATAATATGTTTGTAAACGATATTCATGTCATTCGTCGTCTCTAGGAATTCGGGCTTCGAGTGCTGTTTGCTCGGCTAAATGCAGATTTTTAATGACATACACGCGCTGCAAGTTGCGGTAATCTGCAGCAAAAAGGATATCTACTTTCCAGAGTGCTTGCCCTTCAATCGGTTCGGTATGGCACACTTTTCCGACCGGTATGCCTTTCGGGAAGATACCAGAGCCACCGCGCGTTTCTACTTTCGCCCATTTTTTGATCCGCAAATCGTTGTTGATACCAGTGATAGTGCCGTAGCGCGCATTTTGGCCGTCCCATTTGATAAAGCCCGGCAAGTCGGATTTTCTAGTGTGGATATTGACGTCGATATTGATGTTTTTTGTCAGGACGGTTTTGACCAAGCTGTAGTGTTTGCTGGCATAGTGGATCACACCTACTACACCTTCATGACAAAAAACACCCATACCACGCTTAATGCCTTGAGCGCTACCAACGTTGAGTGTAAAATAGTTATTGCGGCGGTCTACACTAGAATTGATGACTTCTGCGGGAATGTAGGTGTATTGTTGCTCAAAGATGGTGTCGTTTATTTTGACTTTAGAGCGAGACAATTGATACATAAATTGGGGCTGACGTTTGCGCCAATAAATGTTTTCCCATTGCAATTGGGTGTTGTTTTTACTCAGGTTGAAGTGCTTCGTGAGGTCGTGTTCCCATTCGAGGATTTGAATCGCAATATTATTGTTGGTAGTTAGGAATTGATTGCGCGGAAAACTCAAGTAAGTGACGTACCAACTGAGCGCTAGAATTTGCAGCACAGCAAAGACCAAGAAGATCCGGAAACGTTGCAAAAAAGCAATGAGATTGCGCATAAAAACAAAGGTAGTAATTCTGCCCGATTTTTTTAAGTTCGATGTGAATGAGTACCTTCGTTTGGTGAAGACTTTTCAACCAATGTTAGAAACGCCCAGACTGCATCTTGTTTTATTCGATCAAGCAACCTATGATGCAATTTTTTCTACCAATGAAAAAGAAGAAATTATGCGCATTTTTGGGCACCAAAATAACGAAGAATACGAACTCGAGTGCAGCCGCTATAAAGGCGGGTTTTCTACCTATAACCTAACTATTCAATTTTTCCAATTAGTCTCGAAAGAAACACAGCAAGTTTTGGGTTGGGCTGGCTACCATTCGTGGGCCAAACAGCACCACCGCGCCGAGCTTTTTTACAGTTTAAAGCAGGACGAATTCAAACGCAAAGGCTACATGTCAGAAGCGTTAGAACCCATTCTTGCCTACGGTAAAAACGAAATGGACTTGTATCGCATCGAAGCCTTTGTGGCTACAGACAATATTCCCTCTAATCGCCTAATGCAAAAGTTCGGTTTCCAAAAAGAAGCCACACTTAAACACCGTTATCAATTTGGCGATGAGGTAGATACCGATAATATGTATAGTTTGTTTCCCAATCCAACTTTTCAGTAAAATCATTTAATTCAAATATGAAGAAAACACTGCTGCTCATCTTGCTCTCCTCCACTTTTGGTTTCACCATAAATGAAATGATTCATCGCGCGGACCAACCCGAAAAAACAAAAAAAGTCACCGGAATCGGCGGTATATTTTTTAAGTGCAAAGACCCTAAAGCGCTCAGAGATTGGTATGAGAAAAATCTGGGATTGAACACAAATCAATACGGTGCTGTTTTTGAATTTTACAAAGGTGGAGACAGCACCCAAAAAGGATTTTTACAGTGGAGCCCTTTTAAGGAAACGACAACTTATTTTGGTCCGTCTACCAAAGAATTCATGATCAATTATCGGGTTGCAAATATGGATTATCTTGTCGCAGAATTTAAAAAGAATGGGGTTCAAATTTTAGATGCTATTGAAGTTTATGAGTACGGCAAGTTTCTGCATATTATGGATTTGGAGGGAAATAAAATTGAACTTTGGGAACCAAATGATGTCGCTTTTGAGAAAATGGGCCTTGATATGGGCTTGAAAACAACCTTTTAATCGCAATAAATGAAAATCATTTTAACAGGAGCCACCGGCATGATTGGCGAAGGCATTTTAATCGAGTGTCTGAACGATCCTCGTATTTCAGCAATTTTAAGTGTGAGTCGAAAACCAAGCGGAAAGTCACACCCAAAATTAAAGGAGTATATCGTTGCTGAATTTCTCGATCTTCCATCAAACGACCCTAAACTAGCGGGTTATGACGCATGCTTTTTTTGTGCAGGCGTGAGTTCGGTCGGGATGGAAAAACCACTTTACGAAAAACTCACCTACGACACCACCATGGCCTTTGCCAACGCAATTGGCAATCAGCCTCAGCTTTCGTTCGTATATGTGAGCGGCGGAGGTACAGACCGCAGCGAAAAAGGCCGTTTGCATTGGGCCCGCATCAAAGGGAAAGTAGAAAACGACTTGCTCAAATTGCCTTTCAAACAAGCATTCGGCTTCAGAATTGGCATGATGATTCCGGCAGTTGGTCAACAACATGTCTTGAAATACTACAACTATCTAGGTTGGATGTCTCCGCTTCTCAAATTATTTTTCCCGAATGTCATCAGCACCATGGGTCAAGTCGCCAACGCCATGATTCGCGTCTGTTCGGAAGGCTATCAGAGCGATATCGTTTATGTGAAGGATATTAGAAATTTGGATAAATAAATTGCCATGCTTCGTTTGATCATTTTCTTTTTTTTGTTGCAACTGGGTTCAAATATGGTGGCCCAAAACCTCGACATTGATTTACTCAGAAAAATCAATCTTGAGCGCAATACGGCGCTCGATCCAACTTTTAAGTTGGTCACCAATTCTGTGTCACCAATTGGGCTTGCCGCACCTTTACTCATAACGTCATTCGGGTTCATTCAAAAAGACAAATCGCTTCAAAACAAAGGATATTACATCGGCGCCACTTTGCTGACTTCCACTGTTCTTACAACCACATTGAAATACAGTATCAAAAGAGACCGACCATTCGAGACTTACCCAGATATTCAAAAACTGACCAGTGCCGGCAGCCCCTCCTTTCCATCCGGACATACTTCTGAGGCATTTGCCACGGCTACTTCCTTGAGTTTGGCTTTCCCCAAATGGTACGTCATTGCACCCAGTTTTATTTGGGCAAGTGCGGCGGGTTATTCGCGCATGCATTTAGGTGTCCATTACCCGAGTGACGTACTCGTTGGCGCGCTCATCGGCAGCGGATCAGCGTGGTTGTGTCATGAAGTGAATAAAAAACTATTGAATCGAAGCAAATCTGAGAACTTGAAATTGTAATAAATAATTTAATTCACTCTCTGTTGTAAATTTGAATGATGAAATATTCCATACTCACTAGCTTTTTGCTTTTGCTCTTTTTGAGCCATGCCCAACTTTCTTTCGACATAGAATCTGGTGCTTATGTTGTCAATCAAAATGATGCGAGTAGCTCCTGGAAAAACAGCTCTGGCGAACTGAACGGAACAGAAGGCACCATATTTTCTTATGCAAATGATTTTAACAATCCTGCACGGCCACTTTTAAGACTGAGAGCAAGTATCGCTTTCGGGCCATCTAAAAAACATTTCTTAAGTGGATTGGCAGCACCATTGCAGTATACCACTTCCGGCACGATTCAAAATCCAGTGATTTTCAATAGTACGGTATTTGATGCGCAGAAGTCAACTACAGGGTTTTACAAATTCAATGGATACCGCCTCACTTATCGTTATCATTTTGTGCAAACAGATAAACTGAAATTTGGTATAGGGCTAACTCTTAACCTCCGAGATGCAGAATTCTCATTGAAACAAGACAACAAATACGAAAGAAATTACAACCGTGGCGTTGTGCCCTTGATCAATACGTATGTCAATTACAAATGCACAAAAATCCTTGGTTTACTTGTTGACGGAGATGTTTTTTACGTGGACAAAACAGGAGGTGCAATTGATTATTTGTTCGGCGCCACCTACACGCTAAACAATCAATTTCAGTTTAAAACTGGATACCGATTTTTCTCTGGTGTTGGCAGCGAGGTTGGGAATGTGTACAATCAACTTTTTGTCAGTTCATTTGTCCTTGGGGTAGTTTATCAGTTTAAATAAAAAACTAATGAACTCCAAACGAGTCCAGAAGCTATTATTTGTCGATCAAATTCATTCGTCACAAGTTAAGAAATTCAGTGTGCTTAATTCAGATCCGGATGCATTCAAAATCACAACAACTTCGGATCAATTCAACAATGACAGTGAATTAGCCTCACTGATCGAACAGGCATTCAGAGCTTATTCAAGTTTACTTCTATTGAGTGAAAATTATAAGCTCAATGATGCTAATTTGACCAGATTGTTTCAACAGGATACGTCATTTCAAAGTATCTTTCTTGAGATTGATTGTTTGGAAATGGAAAATCCTAATACTTTTTATCTAGATTTATATGGCTACAATTCTAGTAATCAATTACTTTTGAAGGCTGGTTGCGTACTTAGTCAACTTGTCATTTAGATATGATCCACTTCCTTCAACAACTCAAATACCGCAATGAAACCATGTTTTATTTCGGTCTGGCTTGCCTCGTACTTTCCATTCTCTTTTTGATTTTAGCCAAAACTTCCTCGACACAAGTTTACGGCGTAAGTGCCTGGTACAAGCCCTTCAAATTTGCTTTTTCTACCCTGACTTTCGCATGGGCCATGGGCTGGTATTGCTATTACCTGCCCAATTTCAACGTCAATTTATTCAATTGGTCTATTATCGTGTTGCTCGGTTTTGAAATCGCTTATATTGCGCTTCAAGCGGGCAGGGGGCAGCTTTCACATTACAACATGAGCACCCCGGTTTACGCCGCACTGTATTCCATGATGGCCCTTGCTGCATCGGCTGCAACGCTCTATACCGCCTACGTCGGCTATCTCTTCTTCAGCAGTTCCTTTCCCGAGCTGCCAACTTATTATTTGTGGGCCATCCGCTTGTCGATCCTCATTTTCGTCATCTTCTCTTTCGAAGGCTTCGCGATGGGATCCACCCTCAATCACAGCGTCGGCGCCCTCAACGACAACTCCAACTTATTCATCATGGGCTGGAGCAAAACCGTCGGCGATCTGCGCGTCTCGCACTTCATCGGCATGCACGCCTTGCAAGTTTTGCCCGTGCTTTCATTTTATGTTTTAAAGAATACCAAATTGACTATTGTCGTAGCGCTTCTATATGGACTTTTGGCGCTCTCCACCTTGGTTCAAGCCTTGAAAGGAAAGCCGTTTTTGGGTGGGAAGGGAAATACGGAGGTGGTGTAGGGTGTGCGATTCAAGTAGTCTGTATTTCTACTGACCCTATTTTATATTTCTATACATTTTACAGGCTTGATTGATATCATATTAGCCTTTTTCGTGCAATTTCAGTCAAATTTATCGTTAGCATTTACATACTAGATTTTGAATTTAAAATTTGGTAAAAATGAACTAATAGCTTAATTTTGTGAAACGCGAGGCAAAGATAATCAGATCAAATGAGGATGGGATCAACCAAAAAACTAAAAATTTAATTGAAAAAGTAGCTGGTTATGAATACGAAATCATCGAATAGTGCACACGGAGAAATCGAAACAGCATTTAAAACCATTTTATCCTTTGATAATGAGCAGGATCAGCTCGAATTAGAGGCCAAGCTTATTATGGCTAAATTTTTAGAAAAGATTCAAGACATTGCTACTCAAAAAGGACTCAAAAAGAAAGATTTAGCCCAAAAAATTGGTACTTCAGCTAGTTATATTACACAGCTATACAGAGGTCATAAACTGTTGAATTTAATGACGTTAGCAAAGTTGCAAAGAGCCTTAAATATTGAATTTGATTTTGCAATAAAAGGATCCAATCAGATTATAAATCCTATCAACGAGGAATTTTCAGGTGCTTATTTAAAACCCAGGTATGCATCCGATATATCTGGAGAATTTTCTAAACTTCCTCAGTACTAATGTAGAACATATGTTCGCGTGAAAGGAATCAAAGACTTAGGTGGTGTAGGGTGTTGAAACTACCTCGAAGCTTTCGGATTTTACAGCTTGTTGGTTGAGTCCAATACTAGTAATAAAATCAAGGTAAAAGCAGCAAATTCTTTGGGGTTTTGCAGATAGTCAAAGGATAGATACCCCATCGAAATCAGCACAATTGCCACGTATCTTATCTTGATAAATGTAAGTAAATTCGACGGGTTATGAATATTTACCCTAGTTTTATAAATCATAAAAAAGCAAAAACATGAACCAAAATATTTTAGCAATTTTCACCATCAATACCGATCAGTTACCTAGTCATTTTCAAGAAATTATTCAGCACGAACAAGAAGTAGTCGCGCAATGGAGAGAAGAAGGTATTTTGGAGCATTTGTTTTTACGTCCAACTCGCAATGGGGCGGTGTTGGTTTTCAAGGATATTGACGAAAACAAAGCACAAGAATTGATGGCTACTTTGCCATTATTTCCTTTTATGAAGTCGGTTGAATACCTGCCTTTATTGAAACAGTTCTAGAAAACGATTACGCTACGCGTGCTCTCCTTTGAAATGGATTACTCGCTATCGCTCGTGAACCCTTGAGGGGAGTATCAAAACAATTGAAAAGTCAGTTGCTGCGCAACTTTGCCTTTTTTCTTTTACATTGCTTACAAAAGCAAGCTTTTGACGCATGTAAAAGAAAAAAGCCAGCCTAACGGCTAGCTTTTCAATTGTTTTGCGGAGAGAGAGGGATTCGAACCCTCGATAAGCTTTAGGCCTATACACACTTTCCAGGCGTGCTCCTTCAACCACTCGGACACCTCTCCAAGGTTTAGTGGAGTGCAAAGATACAAAGCTTTTTTGATTCTAGGAAACTGGGCGCATGCGCTGTTGGATCACGAGTGCCGAAAGGAGGGTAAGGCCCCCGATGGCGAAAATGGCGGTATTCGTGGACCAAACATCGGCGAGAATGCCGGTGAGAAGGGCGCCCACAGCGTAGCCGAGGTCTCGCCAAAGGCGATACACGCCTATACATTGGGCCCGCTGGCTCGGGTGGGTGTTGTCTGCGATGGCAGCTAAGAAGGTGGGGTAGACTACCGCTGTGCCGAGTCCAAGCAAGATGCTGAGGGCGGCAAAAGCAGCAAATGATTGTGCCCAGATGAAGCCGAGTATGGCGAGCCCCTGTATGAACATGCCCCAAAACAGCAAGGATTTTTTGGTGTAGCGATCGGCCAGTTTGCCGGTAAAAAGCTGGCTGAGGCCCCAGACTGTGGGGTAGATGGCAATGATTTGTGCGAGTTCGGTTGCAGTGAATCCCTTGCTCAGGAGTAAGATGGGAAACAAGCCCCAGATCATGCCGTCGTTGAGGTTGTTGACCAAGCCGCCTTGGCTTATAGCGCTCAAATTGGGGTGTTTCCAGGAGGTTTCGGAAAAAATATTTTTCAAGAGCGGTGCTTTGCTTTCTTCGCCTTCGAGTTGGACAAAAGAACTGGTGTCTTTGATCAAAAAAATACTTGACAAAAGTCCAAAAATAGCAAGTAGGATACCAATGTAAAAGGGAAAAGGTCGCACGCCGTATGCATTGGCAATACTCGCGCTTAAAAAGGCTACAGCACCAACGGAAATATAGCCGGCAGCCTCGTTAATACCCATCGCAAAGCCTCGGTTTTTTGGGCCAACTAAATCAATTTTCATGACTACCGTACTGCTCCAGGCTAAGCCCTGATTGATGCCTAGAAAAACATTTGCAATAATTATCCAGGACCAATTTGGTGCGTTAATCAGTAAAAAAGGAACGGGTAGGGCAAAGATCCAGCCTAAAATCAGGAGTTTTTTGCGTCCCCAGCGGTTGGCTAAAGTACCTGCAAAATAGTTGGTGAGCGCTTTTGTGCTGCCAAACACAACAATAAATGAAAGAATAGCTGATTTTGCAGCAAGATGAAATTCTTCTTGTGCCAATTGTGGCAAAATACTCCGCTCCATGCCAACCATACCACCAACAAAAGCGTTGACGAGGACAAGTAAACTAAATTGTTGCCGATTTGCTTTGAGACCGAGCTGCGCTTGTGTCATTACATCAACAGCAAGCCGATCGAGAAATAAATGAAGATGCCAATGACGTCGTTGAGGGTCGTTACGAAAGGACCGATGGCTAATGCGGGGTCAATTTTGTAGCGATTCAAGATCATGGGGAAGAGCGTACCGAAGATGGCAGCAAATAAGATGACCGTGAAGAGCGATAAACTCACCACCACTCCTAAATGAACATCGACAAAAACGGTAGCCACCAAAAAGACCAAACTCGATAAAATGAGTCCGTTCATGAGCCCTACGCTTCCTTCTCGGATGAGTTTAGGGAGAATTCTACCGAGGTCTTTGTCGCCTCTGGCTAAGGATTGAACAACAATTGCCGAAGATTGCACGCCTACGTTGCCTCCCATGGCGGTAATGAGTGGGATGAAGAAGGCCATAGCCGGGATGGCCGTAATGCTTGCTTCAAAATTAGAGATGACTTTAGCGCCAATGGTGCCGCCAAACATGGCGATGATCAGCCAAGGCAAGCGAGAAAAACCTACTTTCCAAATTGCGGCGTCTGAGTCCACCTTATCGGAGATACCCGTGGCCATCTGGAAGTCTTTGTCGGCCTCTTCCTTGATGTAATCCACGACGTCGTCTAAGGTAATGCGGCCCACTAATTTATTTTGGTAGTCCACAACGGGCACCGAAACGAGGTCGTATTTTTCCATGACTTTCGAAACCAATTCTGCCGAATCACTGGTCTTGACGGAGATGATTTTTTTGCTTTGGTAAATGTTCTCGATTTTGGTACGCGCATTGGCAAAGAGGAGTCTTTTGAGCGACAGCACCCCAAGGAGGTGGTCGTCGTCATCGACTACAAAGATGTTGTATACTTTCTCGACGTCTTCTGCCTGTTTGCGCAGTTCAATGATGGCGCGGTTGACCGGCCATTCGACGTTGGCCTGGAAAAACTCTTTTTGCATGAGCCCCCCTGCGGTGTCGTCGTCGTAGTTGAGGAGATCGACGATGTCTTCGGCCGCTTCGTCGTCTTCCATTTGGGAGATGACCTCCTGGATTTTTTCGTCGGGGAGGTCTCCGAGGATATCGGCGGCGTCATCGGAGTCGAGGTTTTCGAGCTGATCGGCCATCTCTTTACTGGAAAGCGAGGCCAAGAAACGGTCGCGGACTTCCTCTTCAAGCTCCATTAAGATGTCGGCCTGGGTGTCTTCATCTACCATGAAGTAGATGAATTTGGCTTCGTCGTTGGTGAGTTTGTCGAGAATTTCGGCTACCTCGGCGTAGTGGAGTTCTAAGACTTGCTCTTGGATCCAAAGACTGTCTTGCGCCACAATTTTCTGACGTAGTTCGGCAATAAATTCTTTGGTTAACTCAAAACGCACCGGCTCTTTTTTGACAAAGATACGCAATTGCGTTGCAAAGGTTTTAACGCAAGGTTAAGTTCTAGGGCAATTAGTCGTGGCAAAGGCCTTCCACCTCGTGAAAGATATCATGGGCTTTGGTCATCATTTCGAAAAGTTGCGCGTTTTTCTTCTCCTGGTCTTTACTTGGTTTTTGTACCAATTGATGGATATCCAAACACTGTTTTTCAAGTCGAGTAAGGGCATCTTGAATGCCTGAGCTGTTGGCAGAAACAGGAGGAGTCGAGTTTTTGAGTAAGATGGCCTTGGCATAAAGTTCTCCGGAGCGGCTCAATAAAGGCGCAAAGTTTTTTTCTTCTGCCGGATGAAAAGTTTGCGCCATTACTTTATGAAAATCTTTGATGGCCAGCCAGTTGTCTTTCTCAATTTCTTTGAGCAAGGGGTCGTTAAGCGCCGCGGCATATTTGTCTGATACCGCACCCCAATTGATCAGTGACCAAATATTGTTGAGGTAATCGGCTCTTTTATTTTGGTATTTGAGGTAGTAGGCGTGTTCCCAAACATCGATACCTAGAATTGGAATACCGCGTTCGCTGCTCACATCCATGATCGGATTGTCCTGATTGCCCGTACTTACCACAGCTAATTGCCCGTTCGGCGTCACCATGAGCCAAGCCCAACCACTGCCAAAACGGGTACTTGCTGCTTTATTAACACTAGCTATAAGCGAGTCGATAGAGGTAAATTTAGTTTCAATTGCCAATTGAAGTTCTTTAGAAATTAGACGCTGACTTTCTTTGGGCGCGAGGATATCCCAAAATAAACTATGGTTGTAGTGGCCACCAGCGTTGTTGCGCACCGTTGCCGAACGAAAACTCGCATACATGAGCAGGTCGTTCATGCTGATCTTTTCCATAGCTGTTCCGGTAATCGCTTTGTTGAGGTTCGTTACGTACGCAGCATGGTGCTTGTCGTGGTGAATTTGCATGGTTTGCGCATCAACTGCAGGCTCATAGGCAGCAAAATCAAAAGGTAAATCGGGAAGTGTGTAAACTTGCGCAAATCCGTTGATAGATAAAAGGAAGGCAAGAACTGAGAGTAAAGTTTTCATGTTAAAAAATTAAATATTTTGAAGATCAACCATTCGCATCGCGATGAAAGCCTTCAGGACCCTTTCACCAACATTTGGTACCTCAACGTGGATGAGGTATACACCACCCGCAACTGGAATACCCGCATGGTTGGTGAGGTCCCAATCTTGGAAGGTAAGTGGGCTGTCTTTTTTGATGTTGCGAATGAGCTTACCATTGGCCGTATAGATCCTGATCTGACACTGTTCGGGAAGGTTGGTTATCTTGATGCGGTTGTCTAGTTTATTGCGCTCATACTCAGAGAAAGCATAGTATGGGTTTGGCACCACGTTGATCATAGCCAATGCTTCTTTGAGCATGTCTTGAGAACCCACTTTAGTAGCGATGTCTTCCATAGACCAGCCGTACATAGGCTTACCTGCGTTTTCACCTGAGCCTACAAAGTTTTTGTATTCTTTGTTGACGCGCAAGCGGATGGTCACGTCTGTAGACAACAATTCTTGGTCTTTGGCCAGCATTGGGTATGCAACCCAAGTGAGT
>Ga0114968_10000465_pt1 | contig 30432 bp, 31 predicted proteins | sample M_130807_EF_Meta_FD_87020 | JGI IMG/M metagenome (GOLD analysis project Ga0114968, IMG submission 87020) | Freshwater microbial communities from Lake Montjoie, Canada to study carbon cycling - M_130807_EF_MetaG | ecosystem: Environmental > Aquatic > Freshwater > Lake | place: Lake Montjoie... | reverse complement strand
TAATTACATTAATTATTTGTTAGAATAATTACATTAATTATTTGTTAGAATAATTACATTAATTATTTGTTAGAATAATTACATGCTAGCTTATCAGCTTGATCATTGCCATACCAGGTGTAATACTCGGAACTAGTTTTTTCTGGTTCTTTACAGTGACTCCTAACGTGTTTAAATATTACTGTTAAATTCTTTAATTTAGAATATATTTCTTTAATTAATTCTAGATTTTTTATTTCTCCATCTTTTTTTTTCCAATTATTTTTTTCCCATGATTTTATCCAATTAACAAAAATATTAATACAATAACTACTATCTGAATAAATATAAACAATATCATTATAATCTTTAACAATATCTAAAGCTACTGATATTGCTGTTAATTCTGCTACCTGATTTGTAATTTTATCACAAGTTAATTCTCGTGATACATTTCGTTTATCGTTATCGGCAAAAAATACGCCTATCCCTCCTTTGCTGTTTTTTTTTCCATTATTAATACATGATCCGTCTGTAAAAATATGTATCATTTTATCTATTATTATATTATTATATATATATATAAAATATTATTAAATCAATTTTTTATATTATATGCGTATTATTATATAAATATATATATATAATAAAAATATATAATGTATAACGTCATTAAAGAATTTGAAAATATACATAAAAAGAATATAATGAATACAATTGAAGAAGACATTGCTGAAGCTGAAGCCGAAACTAAACAAGAAACTGAAACTAAACAAGAAACTGAAACTAAACAAGAAGCCGAAACTAAACAAGAAACTAAATAAACAAATTATATTTTTACTGTATATATATTATAATTTTTTTTATAAAAAATTGAATAATATATAATTAAATCTAAAGAAATAAATAGTTTTTAAAATATAACTATAAACATGACTAACAATGAAGAAATAGCGTACTTAGATATGTTAAGAGATTTAATAACAAAAGGCGACGAGAGGCAAACCAGGAACAGCATCACAAAATCATTATTTTCAAGAAATTTAACATTTGATCTTAAGAATGGCTTTCCATTATTAACCACAAAAAAAATGTTTTTTAGAGGTATATTCGAAGAACTGATGTTTTTTATTCGTGGTGATACAAATACCAAAATATTAGAAGAAAAAGGAGTTAAAATATGGAAAGATAACACAACCAGAACTTTTCTTGATAATGTGGGTTTAAAACATTATCAAGAAGGCGACATGGGTCCCATGTATGGATATCAGTTACGATCTTTTAATGCCGAATATAATGGATGTAATAACGATTATTCAGACAAAGGAGTAGATCAATTTAACTATGTAATAGATACCATATTAAAAGATCCATTTTCGAGAAGGATTATTATGACAACATTTAATCCTGCTCAAGTAAGAGAAGGCTGTTTGTACCCGTGTCACAGTTTAATGATACAGTTTTATATTAGAGAGGAGAAAAGTACAGTCTCCGAAGGAGACTCTAGAACTACTTATTACTTATCACAACAAAATTACATCAGATCAAACGATATATTTTTAGGCAATCCGTACAATATCGCTAGTTTTGCATTGATGTCGTATCTGCTGTGTCACCATCTTAATAATCTTACTAAATCAGATAAATATATATATAAACCTGACATGTTACATATAACATTGGGAGATTATCATTTATACAAAGATCACTATGATGCAGCACAAGAGCAAATTAATAGAGTTCCGTATGCTTTTCCACAATTAAATATTAAAAATTACCGTAATAATATAGAAGATTATCAATATGAGGATATTGAATTAATAAATTATATGTCACATCCGGCTATTAAAACAAAAATGATTGCATAAATTATGTATTTCTTTTATAAATATAATAATAAACAAAAATAAATATAAATATAATTAATATAATAACAAACAAACATATATATAATGAATAATGTTCATAATATAATATATTGGTAATTTGTTTATTCATATTATTAATATTACGATTAATAGTATTAATATCGTAATCTATATCATTAATATAATTAAATTTTAAAAGTAGTTCATTTAATAAACAAAAAGAAATATTATTATTAAACCATAATTCATTTGTTATATATTTTTTTGTTTTTGTTTTATTGTTAGTGTTTTTAATTAAATAATTATTATCATTAATAACAATAATATCTTCATTATTATTATTTATTAAATCTTGAATATTATAATCAATATTTATAATATTACTATTATCTATTATTAATAAATAATCATAATATGTTATATACTTATCAATCTGAATTGGTGTATTTGTTATAATAAAATCGTATCCATTTATTGTAGCATATATATAATTAATTATTGCATTAATATTATTTTGATCTTTGCCGACTATAATACAATATTTATTTTGATTGCAAAATAAATTTTCTTTTTTTTTGATTATACTGAATGATTTTGAATTATCGTAAATATTATATTCAATCAAATATTTTTTTAAATATAAATTTAAAATTTTACATCTTTGATTATATTTAACAGTCATATAATGTTTTATCCACAATCCATCAATACCATTTAATTTATAATAATCAACTATTTTTATTTCATTGTAATTATATTTATTTTTTATTAAATTTAAACATTCTTGTTCTCTTGTATGTTTATATTTCCATTCATGACATAATTCAGTATTTGGAGCTTGTATCCATTTGTCAATAATTTCAAAAGTTTTATCAGTATTTTTTGCTATGATCGTTCCTGTATTTAATTTATTTTGTTTAAAACAAACAGTTTTTGTTATGCAATCTGTACCAAGCAATAAACATGTTTCGTTTGTAAAATTATTATCAATAAATGAATCAATAGTTTGTTCATGATTTACAAAAATGGCATCACTATCTATAAAAAATAAATAATCATAATTTATTAAATGTTTCTTTATTAATGGTGCTTTTGACCATACAAATAAATATTCATTATTACCATTCCACATATAATCTTTATTTAAATCTTCTTTTAAAGGGCATCTTTCAACAATAAAATCATATTTGTGTTTATTTGCATATAATTTATTTATTATAGTTGCTTGATGTGCGTATTCTCCTATATTAGGACTATTTAATACTAAAATACAAATATTATATTTCATATAATATATTATATGAAATATAATTTTATTATTTAAATCTTTAAATTTAATGTTTACAAATAAAATTGTATATGTCATTTAATACAAATGTTTTTGATTCAGCATTACCATGAAATACCATTGGATAAGTTTTTGTAGTCTTATTATATATTTTATTATCTTTAAATTCTATATCTTTGATACTATCATATAAACAATTAAATATTTCTGCGTTATAATCCAACATTATTAAATCTTTATGTTCAAATAAAAACATTTCAGTAAATGTTTTTTGATCATCGACTATAAAATTATTATTTATTTTTTTAATTATAGTAGTAAAAATTTTCTTTAATATTTTTACTGTTGATATATATGTCCCAGAATTTAAATATTTATATATAGAAGATACAGCAGGGTATAATGTTATAAATAAAGAGTCTGGCCAGCAATTTTTTTCAGCAGAAAATAATGCTTTTTGTCCTTTTGTTAATTCATAATATTTATTTATTATATTTTCTTTGTTATTGTTTATAATAACATCATAACCATCCACAAACATTACAATATGATCATCTGGTAAATATTTTATATATTCATATGTTAATAATAATTTCATTAAAAATCCTTTACCATGACCTATTGGCTTATATGATATTAATGGTATTACATCAATATTATTTTTTTTTGCAGAAATGTCTAATTTATTATAATTTTCGTTAATATCTGTAATTGTAGTAATTAAATGAAATTTATGTAGTTTAAAATTTATATATTTATAATCATCTAATATTTTAATTTTCATTATATTATTTTTATATTGAATATTTTGTAATGATATTTTTATTAAATATTTATTATAAAACCAAGCTAAAACTATAAATATAAATATAAATATAAATATAATAAGAATAACAATATAATTATTTTTGATCATATATTATATTATTAATAAAAAAAAATTGAAAATAATTTAAATTATTATTTATATATTATTTTTAATAATAATAAGATGTTTTTACGAAGACAGAGACGTATTCTACCCAAGATGCGTTATGAAATAGGAGTAGTTATTGGTAAATTTTATCCTTTACACAAAGGACATCAACATTTGATTGAAACAGCAATGGAAAATGTAGAACATTTATATATTATAATATGTACTAAAGAAGAAGAAGTACCAGGTCCTTCAACAAGAATAAAATGGATTAAACAGCTGTATAAAGGTCCTAATATTACTGTTAAACATATCGTAGATATGTACGATCCGAACGATAGTAAATTATGGGCAGAATTAACGAAAGAAACAATAGGTTGTTCTCTGGATGTTGTATTCACTTCTGAAAATTACGGAGATGAATATGCCAGGTATTTAAAATGTGTTCATGAATTAGTAGATATAGATAGAATTAGTATTCCTATTTCTGGTACATTAATTCGAAACAATCCTTTTAAACATTGGGATTATTTACCCGAAATAGGTAGAGAATTTTATACTAATCGAATTGTTTTCTGTGGCGCGGAATCGACAGGTAAGACAACATTGTCTTCTAGATTAGCAGACGAGTTCAATGTATGTTGGGTCCCCGAATATGGAAGAGAATATTGTGAAAGTTTTGATATTTTAACTAAAAATTGGAACAGACGCGATTTTGAAATTATTGCTAATACGCAAAATGAAAAAGAAAACAAAGCTGCGCAACATAATAAAATGATTATTTGCGATACGGATTCACTTACGACCAATGTATGGGGAAAAAGATATACAGAACAAAAAACCGATTTTAAACCAGATTATAACCAGTATACACATTACATATTCTCGCATGTAGATGGTACGCAGCTAATAGACGATGGTACTAGAACAGATAGTAACGATAAGATTAGGTCGTGGATGCATAAAGAACTATTACAGACAATGACTGCATCTGGAAGGCCAGTTGTTATTTTGACTGGTACGTATGAACAACGTTATGAACAAGCAAAAGAATATATAGCTAATATCTATAAAAAAATTGAATAATTATACAATTGATATGTATATTAAAAAAGAACAAAAAATGGAAACTGAAGCAGTCCCCATTATAATGGAAACAACTGAATCAGTTGCAAAGCCAGTAAAAAAACTATTCAATTGTTGTGAATATTTAATTATATTTGTTTTCTGTGTAATTTCGATTATCTTCTCGTTTGTAGATGTTACACCCGGCAACCAATTATCATTAATTAATCTTAGTGATAATGTCACCTGGCAGAAGATTGTATATTTATTCAGCGGTATTGCTTCTTTTACAGGCGCACTGTCTGTTGTACTCGCATCTAAAGAACATAGTTATACATACATATTTGGAATTGTAAATTGTATAACGTTTGGACTGTATGCCTTTGCATATGGTTACGCTGGTAACTTTCAACTAAGTATTATGTATTTTTTACCTCTGCAGTTTCACGGATTCTATAAATGGAATAAAGGAATTGATCTAGAAGTAAAAGTATTAACAATTATTGAGAAAATAAAATATACATATCTATGTTTTATTTTCTGGTATATTTTTTATTTTGAAATCCCTGGATTTACAAAGTTTGTAACACAGCAAGAATATCCATATGAAACAAATATTTTAGCTAGAGTTTTGGATTCAGGAGGTACTAGTTTAAGTATTATCGCACAATATCTATTAATCAATAAATATTATGAGACTTGGATTCTTTGGTCAATTGTAAATATTTTCCAAATCATCATGTTCTCGGGTATTAATGATTTTATATCAGTAAACATAATAATTATGACATGTATCTATCAATTGAACGCATTTTATGGGTTGTATCTATGGACACGTAAATATAAGTCTGTGGATCTCATCAAACCTAGTGATCCTAACAATCTCAGCGATCGTGTTGATATTGTCGATATCGTCTATAAAGTCTGATATTATTATATTTTATTTATGTTATTAAGTTTATTTATTATAAATTTATTATAATATTATTTTTTGTAATATATATTATATAAACAATGAGTTATCCTAATATTGATAATGAGAATTTTCAAAAATTAATTGCTAATAAATATAAACAATATAAAATTACAAAAAATCCGTCATTCAGAGAACTATGTTTCCCTAAAGAGTACCAGTTGCAAAAACCACAACTATTTGTTTCGCAATTTATAAACAAAAAAACACCTTACAAAGGCTTGCTAGTTTTCCATAAAATAGGCGCAGGAAAGACATGCGCAGCCATACGAATCGCTGAAGAATGGGATAAAAAAGTTATTGTAGTATTACCAGCTTCATTAATTGGAAATTTTTACAAGGAGTTGCGGTCGGAATGCACTGGTAATAATTATGTAAGTAAAAAAGATAGAGAAATATTAAAAGATTTATCATCAAACAAATACGACGGTGTAATAGAAAAAGTTCATAATAAAATTGATGAAAAATATGACATATATTCATATAACAAATTTGTTGATTTATTAAAAAAGAAAAAAATTAAATTTGATAATACATTATTAATTATAGACGAGATTCAAAATGTAATAAGTGAAAAGGGGGAATTTTACAATACCATCTACAAAAACATTTCAAAGGCCCCTAAATCTTTACGAGTTGTATTATTATCTGCAACGCCTATATTTGATAAACCGAGTGAAATAGCTTTAACATTAAATTTATTACGACCCAAAGTAGAATTACCAGTTGGTAATGATTTTATTGAAACATTTATTACAAAACAAAAAAACAATTATACAATGAAAAACAAAAAAATATTTGAAAAATTAACAAAAGGTTTGATAAGTTATTACCCTGGAGCTCCGGAATACGCGTTTCCTGAAAAAAAAATAAAAATTGTTAAATGTGTAATGAGTAATTACCAATACCAAACGTACTCTGCTATTGTATCACAAGAAAAAACAGATTTTAAAGACATATTAAAACTACCAAACAATTTTTTAATAGGTCCCAGAATTATATCAAATATTTGTTTTCCATATCGATTAACTGGAGAGAAAGGATATGAAAAATTTAATGGTAAGAATTTAGAAAAATATTCATGTAAAATTTACAAAATACTATCAAAAATAAAAAAAACATCTGGGACTGTGTTTATATATTCAAACTTTAAAAAATATGGTGGTTTGACAACTTTGATTAAAGTGTTGGAAATTAATGGTTATTCAAATGTTGTAAATAACGGCACTGGTAAAAATCGTTATGCAGTATGGACTGGCGACGAGAAGTTAGAGGACAAAGAGATGATAAAAGATATTTTTAATAAGAAAGAAAATTATAACGGTAGTCTAATAAAAATCATTTTGGGTTCTCCGGCAATGAAAGAAGGCGTCTCATTATTAAGAGTGAGAAGCGTCCATATTTTAGAGCCGTATTGGAATGTTTCTAGATTAGAGCAAGTTATTGGTAGAGCCGTCCGTTTTTGTTCCCATAAAGATGTTGATAAAGATAATAGAGTAGTTAAAATATTTTTATATTTAGCTTGTTCTCCTAAAAAAGAACCAACCGTTGATCAACATATATATAAAATGGCATTGGAGAAAGACTCGCTAATAAATCAATTTTATGATGTATTAAAAAGAAATGCAGTTGATTATTATTTATTTAATAACAAATAATTTATTATATATTTTTTGCATTGCTAAGCTTTTCTACAAGTTCATTGACTCTGTTGATCATTTTTGTGTCATTGTCTTTGAAAAATTTATTAATTTTATGTTTTGTTAAAAGACCAGATGGAATAAATGATGTTTTTTCAACTGTATTACAATCATGCGCCAAACAGATCATTGTTTTATATGGGTCTAATTGAACCATTGGCTCTGTAAAATCGTTTGTAAAATGACCCTCTTCTGCTTTTGTTTTATCTTCAATATAACTATGATCTTCTAAATAGCTCTTCTTATATGCCATTGTTCCGTTTGTACCATGATACTGCCCATACGGTCCAAATTTATAAATTTTTTTAATATGTGGATAAAATATATGTAAATTTGTACTTCCTGCGATTTTAATTTTTGGTTGCGACGTTAATTTATATACCGCATGTGCAACCCTTTCTTTTGAATAATAATCATCATCATCCATACATACTATAATATCACCTTTTACCATTGAATTTAACATATTCCTTTTTTTTCCTAAAAATATTTTTTCAGGTGAATAAATATATTTGATTCTTGGATCGTCTTTTGGAATAATATCTTCATTTGATTTTGGAGAATCATCCAAAATAATCAATTCCATTAAATGTTTTGGATATGTCTGGTAATTGAATTGATGTATCAAATAGGGTAAAAAATCTCTTCTGTTATAAGTAGGAGTAATTACAGATACAAAAGGCCTTGACATAGAATATATTTATAAATATATTATTCTTTAAGTTAATAAAAAATATATTTATTAACTTAAAGAATTTAAAACACTAAATATATAATATAAATATAAAATGGAAAATAAAATTACAGGATTACAGAATATGGGTAATACATGTTTTATAAATTCTGCATTACAAGTATTATTTAATTGTCCTAAATTAGTACATATAATAATAAATGGTGATAACGAAAATTTGACAAAATACAAACAGACGTTTGAGGATTATTTTAGAGAAACTACGAATACACTAGGACCTTATATTTTATATAAAAGATATCAAAAAATAAACAGTAATTATTTAGGTATTAGTCAAGAAGATGCGCATGAGTATTTAACTTTTATTATAGATGATATAGATGAATTAGGTAAAGATATTGATGTTAAAAATTTATTCAAAATTTCATTAATATCTAAAGTTAATTGTGAAGAATGTGATAATTTTTCACAGGTAATAATATCAGAAAAAATATTATCTTTATCGATTGATAATTGTCAATCTTTGGACGATTGTTTTAAAAAATTATATAAAAAAGAGTCTTTAGATGATGATAATAAATGGTTTTGTGATAAATGTAATAAAAAAGTTTGTTCTAATAAAAAAATTTATATAGATAAAATTTCAAAATATTTTATTATATGTTTAAATAGATTCATATTTGAAAATAATAATATTATTAAAAATAAAAATAATATAACATTCCCAAAAAATATTTTTAATAAATATGAATTGAGAGGGATTATTTATCATATGGGTAGTATTAACGGTGGTCATTATATTTGTTCTATAACAAGAGATGGTAACAATTGGTTTTTAATTGATGACACAAATATTATAGATACTACATATGAAAAATTAGAACAATTAAATAACAATGCATATATTTTATTATATCATAAAATATAAAAATAATATTTTTATAATATTATTAGTTAGACAGAGCATATACTTGAAAATAAATTAATTGTTCTATTCTTTGATAGGTTGTATGTATTTAAAATCAATATATAGAGGTGATCCTACGGTAATAAACCAAACTAACCATAACCATTTAAAATTCTCATTAATTTTCTGATCACCTGTAATATTATTATCATCAATATTTTCTTTTATTATTATATATAAATATAATGTTATTAACCAATATATGACAAGACACGAATAAATAAAAACTCTTAACCAGAATAATGATGCCGAATATTTTATTAAAATAAAACTACCAATAATACATACAAATAGTATTATTATAGAAACTATTGCTAAAATATAACTAATAATTTCATGTGAAGTCGATGTTATATTATTTTTATTATAAAAATTTATTAAAATACTAGGAATTATTATGTATATACCTAATATAATTATAAATGCTACTATTAATAGTTCTACTCGTTTTTTTTGTTCTGGTTGTTTAGTATCTTCTAATATTTTTGTTTGTTCTGTTTGTAGTGAATGTTCTGGTTGTTCTAGTTGTTGTGATTGTTCTGGTTGTTCTAGTAGTTGTGTTTGTTCTGGTTGTTTTACTTGTACTGATTGTTGTGTTCTATCTATTGATTGTTGTGAACTCATTTAATATATATATATATTTGATAGAAAAAGAATATTATAAAAAATATTATAAAAAATATTATATGATTATTTTTTATAATATTATTAGTTAGACAGAGCATATACTTGAAAATAAATTAATTGTTCTATTCTTTCATAGGTTGTATGAATTTAAAATCAATATATATAGGTGATGCTATGGTAATAAACCAAACTAACCATAACCATTTAAAATTCTCATTAATTTTCTGATTACCTGTAAGTTTTTTATCATCAATTTTTTGGGTTATTAATATGCAAAAATAACATGTTATTCCCATATAGATGGCAAGGCATCCATAAATAAAACCTCTTAACCATATACTTGGCCAATCTAGTATTAATAAAATAATACTGCCAACAATACATACTAATACTAGTATTATAGTAACTATTGCTAAAATATAAGAACCATATTCATATGAAGTTGATGTTATATTATTTCTATTATAATAATCTATTAAAATACTAGGAATTATTATATATATACCAAATATGATTATAATTCCTAGTATTAATAATATAAATCCTATAAGTCCTAATGTTGTAGAATCTTCTTGTTTTTCTAGTGGTTGTTCTGTTTGTTTTGATAGGGGTGAGAGTGCGGTTGCTTGTTGTGAACTCATTTAATATATATATATATATATTATAAAAAATATTATAAAAAATAATCATATAATATTTTTTATAATATATATATATATTATATGCAAACAAGTAAATGGGGTCCAAGTGCTTGGGATTTTTTACATACAATAACTTTTAACTATCCTGAATATCCAACGGATGATTGGAAAAATAATTATTTTGAATTATTTAATAATTTAAGATTTACATTACCATGTTGTTATTGTCGAAAATCGTATGATATATTTTTTAAATATATTAATATAAAAGATTATTTGAATGATAGAATGGGTATTACTTATTGGTTATATATTATTCATAATCTTGTGAATTGTAAATTAAATAAAAAACAGATTAATTTTATTAATATTGTTAATCATTATGAAAAAAAAAGAGCCGGACAAATAAATGAAAATTGTAAAATAAAAATTTGTAAATGTAATTCATTTATATGCTGTTGTATACCGTCATGTCATTGCAATCAATGTAAAAAAAATTTTGATTTTGTTAATAAAACAAAATTAAAATATGATGAAATTACTAAAAAATTTACAAAGGAATTAATCCTTTGTGATGAATTAAAAATATGATTTGTTTTGTTTATTATAAGTATTGGCTTTATTTACTACTTTAATAAAACCATCTGATTTTGGTTTATTAGTTTTTTTAATTGCTTTTTTGGGATCAAAACGATAAAATCTTAATCTTATAGATGTCTCATCCTTATAAGATAAAAGAGTTTTACAATCATCTAGTTTATCAATTACTACTTTTCCAGTATGACTTTCAATATTTTCCTTATTATCTACTCTAATATATGTGATATTACAATTATTATTCAATACATTATTAATTTTTTGTTCAAGTGTTTCTTTTTCAATACTTTCATCAAATTTAATAAATAGTGAATATACATGATATTTTACAGGGATATTATTATTTTTTAATGTTGTATATGCACTAATTGAATTTTCAATATTATCAAAACTTAGGAAATATACATTTCCATTTAATGTATAATTATAATTGTATTTGTTAGTGTCATATTCTGATACTGGAATACGTAGTGTTCTACTTGGTGTAGGATTGTTTTTATCCTCGTTCATTCTGTTCTTTTGTATATTTTTATAATATTATTATTTAATAATCTTTTAAGCTATTTAATAAAAATTGAAAATATAATTAATTAAATAATAATATTATAAAAATATACAAAAAACAAAATGAATGATGATGATTTTGAATATATTTTTAGAATTATCGACACCTTAGATTTTTCTGATATTATTAACAATCATAATAAGAAAATAAATTTAGTTGAAAGTTTAATAAAATCAACAACAAAAAACATTAACAAACATATTAATATCAATACTATTAATATGTTATGGAATGAAGTGAATACTATTAATAATTTACCTAATATTTTATTAGAACCTATAAATAATAATTTATTAAATTTAAAAATAACAATTATTCCAACAAGTAGTAGATTAATTGATGATTTTAATGAAAAAAAATTAAAAAAAGAAATAATTATTAAAATAAAAATTCCAGTTAGTTATCCTAATCAACCGCATACAGTAAAGATTAATTATCCTATGTTTGCTAATAATTTAAATTATAATATTAATATTTCTGATTATTTCAAAGATAATTTATGGAATCCTACAAATACAATTGAATATACAATTCAAAATATACAAAATATTATTGAAAATCATGGAATTATAAATAATGATAAATTTGTAGATTTACAAAACATATTAGAAAAGTTAAGTATTACAACAAGCGTGTCGCCTATATCATATCAAGCTATAACAATTCACAATATACCGATTAAAAAAATTAACAAATCTTCTACTTGGACATCTGGTACAGGATATGGATCAAATCAAGATGTTACATATTGGGATGTAAATAATTATTTAAACAATAAAAAAAAGAGATATGAAAAAATTAATAAATATTTAAATAAATTATTAACATTAGAAACAAATGTTGATATAATTAATAACTCGTGTTTAATAAAATATTTTAAAGAATATTTATATGGAATAGAAATACTAGATATTTTAGAGAATAATGAAAAAATTTTAATAATTTTTCAAATTATTAAAAAATGGGATTTTATTCTGGACAAAGAATTATTAACAATATTATGTCAATTAAAAACAGATTTTAAAAAATACATTCAAGTATTAGAAAGAAATAATGAATTATCTGATATAACTAAAGTTAAAGACCTGATTAGTTATATTGATGTTTATAATAAGGAATATATTACAAGCATTGCAAGCATAAATAATGATGAATATGTTGATGCTCTTAAAGATATACAATTTGATAGTTATCCAATATATGAACGCGGTTTGATCACAATAAAGCCTAAAATAATAAACATGAGACGAATATTGCAAGAAATACAAAGCTTATCAAAGTCATTACCAATTAACAAAGAATCCTCTATTTTTCTCAAATACGATGAAAAAAACGTAGGAATATTTAGATTTTTAATTACAGGTCCTAAAGATACTCCGTACCAGGATGGATGTTTTTTGTTTGAAATGATTTTAAATAATGATTATCCGATCACTCCTCCATCTGTCCGTTTTTTAACAACAGGAAATGGCAAAGTACGTTTTAATCCTAATTTATATGCATGTGGTAAAGTATGTTTATCATTGCTAGGGACATGGTCGGGCAATGAAGGTGAGAAATGGAATTCCAAAACTTCAACATTACTACAAATTTTAGTATCAATTCAAAGTTTAATATTTACTGATAAACCATATTTTAACGAACCAGGTTCTGAAAATAATATGAATTCAGAAGCAGGCAAAAAAGCCAACGACGATTATAATAAAGCAATCAAATCACATACTCAAACATGGGCAATTAAAAATATGATAAAAAATCCTTCTGAAGATTTTAAAGAAATAATTGAAAAACATTTTCAATTAAAAGGTATTGGAATTTAATTTATAAATTAATATTAATTTTATATTATTTTAATGCAGAAATAATTGCACATAATTGAATATCTTGATTAACATTATTTGTTAGATAAACCTCAATCTTTGCTAATTTATCAAATATTTCTATTAATTTAGAAGTTGGAATATTTGTACTTTTCAATAAATATTGTGATAATTCTTTAATAATATCATTGATGGATAAATTATTTTCTTCTTTAAATTTTAAAATAGTATTGTAGATTTCATTTAAACTATTTTCTTTAAATAAAAAATTCATCATCTCTACATTTTTTTCAGGTTCTAAATAACCAATAGTTTGATATAAATCTTTTGTTGTTATAATATTATTCGAATTTATTAAATATAATGATTGTAATATATTGATTGATTGTCTCATGTCACCTTCAGAAATTTTTATAATATTGTTAATACAATCTTCAGTAATATTGATATTTTCTAAATTAATAATATTATAAATATATTTATAATGTTCATTAAATTGTATTGGAGAAAATTTTAATATTGTACATCTTGATTGTATCCCTGGTATAATTTTTGTTAAATAATTACATATAATACAAAATCGTGTATTATTACTACAATTTTCTATCACTCTTCTTAGTGCAAATTGCGCGTCAATAGTCATTGAATCAGCTTCATCTAATATTACTAATTTATATTTACAATCAATATTCATAATTTGAGACAACAAGAAATGTGTATTTGAAAAATCTTTAATATGTTCTCTAACAACACTAATTCCTCTTTCATCTGAGCCATTTAATTCAAGAATAATTGATTTATAATTTTCACCATATATCTCTTTAGCACATGCTAAAATAGTAGTTGTTTTACCTATCCCAGGAGGACCATAAAATATTAAATGTGGTAATTTATTATTATTTATTAAATTTTTTAAAGTTCTTAAAATATTTGTATGTGATATGATAGTATTTAAATCATTAGGTCTGTATTTTTCAACCCAAGGTAAATCTATATTTGTTTGCATTTAAATATTTATAATTATATAATATAACTTATTATCTCTTTAATTTAAAAATATTTCATTTTTTTTTAGTTTTTTTATTTGTCTCTTTAAATATAATAAATTGAAAAAATTGCAAAAATATTATATTTAAAGAGATAAGTATATTATAATTAGAAGAATTAATATGAATATACCAGTTAATTCATTTTTTAAAAAATCGGATGCTGTACAGTATTATAAGAAATATTGTAATAATAATGAGTTAAAATTATTTGCTGAAGATATTACAGAAAAGGGAAATAAAAGATACTATGTTATGAAATTAAATGAATTATTTAATAAATTAACTCATTGTGAATATTCAAGTTATTATGAATTTTGGACAAATACCACAAATCTAAAATTTGCTTTAGATATTGATATTCCATTTAATGAAATACAAAATTATAAAGATTCTATAAACATAGTAAAAAAGAATATAGAAAAAATACAATTATCAGCCAAAGAATTATACGAACATGAATACAAGTTTAGTGATATTTTTGTTTTAGAAAATGATTTGAACTCTGTAATATTTGAATCTAAAAAAAAATTTTCATTTCATGTTATTTGTAATGGTTTAGCATTTGAAAATCATACTGTAGTTAAAGATTTTTTTAATTACACTAATGATAAATATAATTTAAAATATTGCGACTCAAGTATTTATAATCTGTCATGTTTGAGGATGTGTTTTTGTACAAAAAAAGGAAAAAATGATATATTATTACCAGTAATTTTAAATATTAATAACAATAAAACTTTTAATTTTTTCTTGACAAACAACCCTTTAAAAATATGGAAAAAAACTCTAATTACAAATATTAATTTAAATACCAGAATTATCCCCAAGACATTATTAAAGTACAAAGTTAAAGAATCTAAAGAATTTAAAAAGGTTTTTAACAATGTTAAAATCAAACATATATTATATAAATTACCGTTTGATTATTGCGATAATTATGACAAATGGATTAAAATTGGTTTAATATTGTTTAATATTTCAACTCCGGAAAATGATTATTATGATTTATGGGACGAATGGAGCAAGCAAAGTAGTAAATATAATGCAAAAGATTTAAAAAACTTTTGGAAAAACTTTAAAAGTAGTAATATTACATTAGGATCATTAATTCATTGGTGTAATCAAGAAGGTATTACAGATATATATGATAAAAAAACAATAAAACAAATTGTTAATGATTATAAAATTAAACCAATTCAGTTATCAAATATATCTTTAGTAGTAAATATGCCAAAACTTAATGAAGAATTATTTACACCATATTTACACCATAAATTCCTTGGCATTCAAAGTGAAAAAGGAACAGGTAAAACAACTAATTTACTAAAATCGTTATTTAATAATAACATTATTAATAATAAAACCAATGTATTATTCATATCTGCTAGAAGAACATTTGGAATCAAGCTACTAGGCGACTTGGAAAAAGATGGTTTTAAGTTGTATTCAGATATTAAACAACATGATATTTATCATAATAAAATTATATGCCAAATTGATTCACTGTTAAGATTAAAAAATGATATATACGATTATATTATTATTGATGAATGTGAAAGCTTAGTCCGATATTTAACATCGCAGCATTTTGTTAAGAATCCATATGCAAACCTTGTTATTGCATCACTTGAAAGACGTTTACAAGATGCTAAACATATTTATGCTTTAGATGCTGATTTATCTGATAGATGTATTAATTATTTTCAAAATAATATTAAAACAAATGATTATGCTATAATATTAAATAATTACAAACCATATCATTCGTACACTTTTGCCGTTATGATGTATAATGAGTGGTTGGTAAAAATATTTGATTATATTAAAAATGATAAAAAAATAGTAGTACCTATTGCTAGTAATAATAAAGCAAAAGATTTAGTTAATAAAATTAATACTGATTACCCTGATAAGAAGGTTTTATTGATTCACAAAGAAACAAGCGATGAAGATAAATTGGAAAATGTAATTAATGTTAATAAATCGTGGTCGGAATATGACATTGTAATATACACTCCTTCCGTAAGTATGGGGATATCTTATGACTTGGAAAACTATTTTGATGCTATATTTGCTTATGGTTGTCATAACTCTTTAGGAGCTCAAGAATTTTGCCAGATGATACATCGTGTTCGACATCCTAACGAAAAAACAATCTACTTGGCAGTAGATATATACAAAGATTTTAATAAAGACGAAGACACATATAGTTACAACGAGATAGAAAAAATATTATGTAGTGATTATTATTTAACACAATATAACTTGTACAATAGTTTATTACCTGTTAAATATGAACGCAATGAAAATAATGATATTGTATTAAATTATCCGTATAAAGATGAGCCTGTATATGATTTGTTTGTGAATAATACGTTGGAAACGTTGGAAAATAAACAAAACTTTTCAGCTTGTTTTTTTGGATATATTAAATGTAAAGAATATAATATCACATTTGAAAAAATAGAAGATACTGAAGAAAATAAAAGTATTATTGAACAAATGAAGTCTATAAGAAAAGAAAGAGAAAATAACGAAAAGGAAATTATTACAAATGGTATTATGCACGCACAAGATATTACTAAAGAAGAATATATTCAAAAAATAAAACAAAGAGATGATTATTTATCAGACGACGATGTATATCAGATATATAGATATAATATAAAATCATGTTATGGTATTACAAATGAACATTTAAATGACGATTTTATCAATGAATATTACGATACCAATAAAATGAAATGGTATAAGAACTATACAACAATATTGCCTAATAATGAACAATCCGTTGAACAAAAATTAACTATTTTACAAGAAAATCATAAAAATTATAAATGGGTTAATAACTGTTACATTGACTTCACAACAAGGAATCATTATACATATCATTATTATGCTCAAATGATTATACAAATTTTGAAATTTGACGTATTGAATTTAAATAATGATATCAACAATGATGATTTTATTAATAATTTAGATCTGTGTATGAAATGGATATTTGAAAAAAAGAATGAAATTGCAAAAAAATATGAAATGAGTAAAATTATTGCGATTCCTGAAAAAATAACTTATAAATTAAAAATCATAAACACGATATTATTCTCTATGTATGGAATTAAAGTAGTACATAATAAAAATCGTAACACTTATAAATTATCTAACAATAATGTTTGGAATAATTTACCAAAGGAATTAGAATCTAAAATATTAGAATTAAAAAATAATTTAGAAGATGCTTTTGATGATATTGATGATATTGATACCAGTGAATTAGATGTTATTATATAAATTACTAGTATTCAAGTAGTATCATTTATTTATAGAATATTAAAAAAATTGAATATTATTTTTATTGCTGTTTTCAATATTTTTGTTTATACTGATAACAAAAAAATGCCGTCTATGCTTGTATTGGAAGAGCAGATGCGTATCATAGTTGAGGAAGAGAAGAAATATCAAAACAAGATCCATGAGATTGAGAAGAAATTCGGTAGCCTAGCATTTCAGGCTCTTCCGGACAAGATCTTGCTTTGCAAGATTAAACTTGCTCAACAGGAGCTTACCAAGGCTATGTCTGCTCAGAAGGAGGTTGTTCAGGAGGAGATGGCCAATATTAAGTCTGCTCAGGAGACAAAGTCTGCAGAGTAAGCAGTCTGCAGAGTAATTTGATTACAGACTTTAGATATATAGCTATTTAGTAGTTTTCAGAAACTGCACATAGATTATATATCATTTATTTATGCTCACATACTAGTAGCATAAAAATTGAATTTTATTTTTGTTGCTGATCTAAATTTATTATTTACAACTCTGATAAATGACATCTTCAATTGAGAAAATCATAAAACAGAACAGTATCTTAGTAAAATTACAGACAAAATGTATATTTGAAATTGAGAAGGCTAAAACTAAGACAAGCACAAAGACAAAGACAAAGATAAAGATATCATTTTTAATTGAGAAAATGTCAAAAATTATCAAAAAACAGAGGTGCATCTTAGTAAAGTTAGTTGAGAAGTGTAATTTAGATATTGAGAAAACTACAAAAAAAACTGAGGCTAATCACTATAAAAATATGCTACATAAACTTAATATTGCTATGAATGAGTATGAAGCAAAATATAATGATTTATTTATTCAAGTAAAGTAAGTATGTATATTTATGTATATTTATTTATATTATAAAAAATTGATTTTTTTTTGTTTTATTGATAAATATATTTATTATATTAAAGCACAAACTAATGCATTCAGACTCAATTATTCGTGATCTCGAACTTATTATTGTAGATAAGAAGAAAGAATTAGAGGAGGTCAAAAAAGCTATTAGTATCCTCGAAAACGTAGGTCATAAGGATATAAATAATGATATGTTAATTGATTCAATTAATATTGTATTGATTACTTTGGAAGAAGCTCGACAGCTCATTGAAGCGGAAGCTGCTGAAGCTTCAAATATTAATATGAATACCTTAATTAGTATGTATCATAAAAAACAGAGTGAAGCAAGATCACTGGAACTTGCTATTAAATTAATTGAGAAGTTCAATAATAATAATGCTGACTAGAATTGCAAGTGGTGCTATGAATATAATAGTTCTTACAGTGATAATGAGTTAGTAGCTTTTAACTCTAATAGTGATATGCAAACAAAAATAGGAAAGTACTGTGCTTTATTTATATTAACATACAAATTATTATAATATTATCATTAAGAGTATGCTAATAGTAGCATAAAAAATTGATTTTTTTTTATATTATTAATAAGATTAATTATTTACAGTATTGATAAAAGAGAGAAATTATTGCTGACTATGTCAGAAACGATGGAATTATTAAAAAATGAGAATTCTATGCTACATAATGCTAAAAAACATCTTGATTTTGCGAAATCGAGTCTCGCGCTCAAAAAACACCAGCTTCAAATGAAGGAAGTGACTGAAGCTGAAGATTTGACTAAATCTGAAGATTTAGAACTTATATACTCAAAATACATTAAGATCATGCTAGAGCTTGTTGAACTTAATTTAAGTGACCTTGCACTCACTACTTCGCAAGATGAAACATCATAATTTTTTTATAAAAAAATACTTTATTATAAAAAAATTGATTTTTTTTTATTTTACTATTTCCATTAATTATTTACAATACTGTAAAGGATGTCTTCAGAGATTGAAGAAATTATAGCTAATGTCTTTGAGTTTGATAGTCCTATAACCTACACACATCAGACTACCGGTAATTGGATTACCAAGCTTGACAAGAAAGAGATTGAAGAGATTGTAGCTAATGTTTTCAAGCTCGATACCACTTCTATCAGTTTTATTGATCAACTTGATGCAGTAGTTGCTGAGGTTTCATCATTGAACAAGCTGCAGCGAGATCGTCTTATAGCCAATTCCCCTGAAGTTACCGCTGATTGGCTTATTGAGCTTAACACAGATGCCTCCACTATTTGGACTGTCGAACTTGATGCAGTTGTTAATGAGGTATTGACGCTTAATAGTGCCAAGACTACCACCTCCATTAATTGGGCTGTCTAACTTGATTTATACTATTAAATCATAATCACAAAAGACAATAAATTCATTTTTTTATCAGTATATTATAAAAAAAATTGAATTTTATATATATTGATAAATTTAAATGTTATTTATGATGAAGATCACAAAATGTCATCCTTATATGAGCTCAAGCTAGGTATCTTAGAAGATTCAATCTCAATCGTTGAGATCGAGCTTCAGAAAAAAGAATTGTATTTATCTGAGTGTCAGGCTTCTATGAGTTCTAAGGATTTATACGAGCTCAAGCTCGGTATCTTAGAAGATAAATCTGAGATACAAAAGCTGAAGCTTAAGATTAAAGAGTTAAAACTCAAACATCTCCAAGCATCAACGAGTTCGAATAAGTTTAGCACTCAGAATAATACAGACTCTGTCGTCGATACTCCTGAGATTACGGATACTTTAGAGACTTCAGAGATTACTGAGTCTTTAGAAGATAATTATGATAATTCAGATAACTTCTCTGACAAGTCTTACAAGTCTGACAAGTCTGACAAGTCTGACAAGTCTGGCAAGTCTGGCAAGTCTGGCAAGTCTGGCAAGTCTGGCAAGTCTGGCAAGTCTGATAATACTCTCCCTCCAAAAAAACCAGAGAGTGATAACGTTAAAGACGAAGATGTCGAGGATACAACTAGTCTTAATTTTAGCGAAGCTGTTAAAAAGCATCCATCTCCTAGCATTAAAAAAGATAAGGATTTTTCGACAGTTTCACGAGTACAAAAAAAGAGTATCGTCATGGGATCGTTTAATAAAAAAATTGATGGCGAAAATATGGGTCCTTTTCTAAAGGACATAAAGGAATCGTTAGCCAATAAAGAAACCGAAGAATTGACGAGGCCATTGCTTTTCCTCAATACTATTAAATCGAAATCAAAGGGTATATATGTAGTCGCAAATAACGATATAGATCAAGACAAGAGATATAATACGGACGTAAATTTCAATTGGCATAAATATATTGATAATTATGATAATATATCTCCAAGACCAGAAGATGTTCACGAAGCTATATGTTCAATTGGCTATAACATCAGAGGCAAAGATGATATTATCATCATGGTGATGGGTGATTGTCCGAAGCATGTACACTCCTATACATTTTATCGGATTGAAGTGGACGATGAATATTTTGATGAAGAGTTTATGTCTTGTGAAAAATTCACGAAATGGCATAGCACTTTATCGTGATGGTACTTTAATACAAAGCTTTGCCTCTTCCTTGAGCTTCGGCTCCTCCTTGAGCTTTGGCTCCTTCTTGAGCTTTGGTTCCTTTTTGAGCTTCGGCTCCTCATTGAGCTTTGCCTCCTCCTTGAGCTTCGGCTCCTCCTTGAGCTTTGGCTCCTTCTTGAGCTTTGGCTCCTTCTTGAGCTTCGGCTCCTTCTTGAGCTTCGGCTCCTTCTTGAGCTTCGGCTCCTTCTTGAGCTTCGGCTCCTCCTTGAGCTTTGGCTCCTTCTTGAGCTTCGGCTCACAGAGTTTTGTCTCCTTTATTTGTTTTTTTATTTTTGTATATGTGTATATATGTGTATTTATATATAATTTTATTTGATAATTAATTTAGTTATATATTTATATATAAGTTCTTGTTATATAGTTTCATAATATATTATTTATATTTAATAATTATTAATAATATGTTTTATTAGTTATATTTTTTTAATATAATTTTATTTAAAGAGGAAAAATTAAATATTAATATATTAATATTTAATATGAATACAAAAATTTATTCTTTAGATGAAAATTCAGAAAAATTATCTATTGAAGATATAAAAAAAATAAATAATACTTTTAAAGTTCCTTTAAAAGATCATCAAAACACAATAATCAAAACTATGTTAGATTTGGAAAATACAGGGGAAATTAATTTTGAATTAGAAAGTAAAATTATCAGAAATGAGATTATTTTAAAAGAAGATGTTATTAGAAATGAATCATATTATAATTTATATTTTAATGAAAGAGAAAATAATATTGAATTTACTAATATAAAATATAATATTAATATGAATTATGCTATATTAGCAGATAAAGTAGGTGCAGGAAAAACATTTGAAATCATTGGTTTATTATGTCATACACTTGTACCAAAACAACATTCCAGAATTTTATCATCTGGTCATTATACATCTATAAAATTTGAGGACACTAATAAGTGTATTAAAACAAATTTTATTATAGTACCGCATAATTTGATATTACAATGGAAAAAAGTTTTAGATTATACAAAATTAAATTATTTTATGATAAATAAAAGATCTCATATTGATCAATTGTCATCAGTCTATAATATTTTTGAAGGTGAAGAAAACCCAGAAATAAACCCTAATAATTGTATTGAAAATTATGATGTTATTTTAATATCTGCGACAATGTTAGATTTTTTTTACAATAAATTCCCAGATGTAAAATGGAGCAGATTAATTATAGATGAAGTCAATACAATTAAATTACCGGTATATTATACAATTAAAGCAAATTTTATTTGGTATATAACAGCTACACCAAGTGGAATAAGATGGATAAGAAGAAATTATATTAGAGATATGATTGCTGGATTTAATAAAAATTTATTCAATAAAATTATTATTAAAAATGACGATACATATGTTACAAATTCGATGGCATTACCTCAATTAAATCAAATAATTATTAATTGTGATACACCTATTGGTATTCGCATGATTAGCGAATTTGTTACATCAGATATTATAAACATGTTACATGCTGGTAATATAAAAGATGCAATATTAAAATTAAATTGTAATATTGATACAGACGATAATATTATAAATGTTATTAAAAATAAATTAGAAAAAGATATCCATAATAGGAAATTAGAATTAGAATATATGGATCGTTTATTACCTTCTGATAGAAGGTCACATGATGAATCAATAAAAAAATTAAAAGATAAAATTACAAGTTTAGAAACACGTTTAAAAAATATAACTGATAAAATTAAATCTTTAGAGAATGATAGTTGTCCTATTTGTTTAGATGATATTAAAACACCTGCGTTAATTCCATGTTGTAATAATTTATTTTGTTTGCAATGTTTGGCAGTAATACATAATAAAAGATGTCCAATGTGTAGAAATCCTTTTACTATGAAAGATTTACATATAATTCATAATGAAATTATAAAAACAAACAAAATAGAAAAAAAATTACTTTCAAAAAAAGAAAATTTAATAAATATTATTAAAAAGAAAGTAAATGGAAAGTTTTTAGTTTTTAGTAATTATGAGAACACTAATGATAATATTGGTAAAATTTTAGCAGATGAAAATATATCATTTTCAAAATTAGCAGGTAATATTAATGTTATTAATAACACTATTGAAAAATTTAAAAATGGAAAAATTAAAGTATTATTACTTAACGCAACTAATTATGGTTCTGGATTAAATTTACAAATGGCAAGTGATATCATTATTTATCATGAAATGACAACCGAATTACAAACACAAATTATTGGACGAAGTCAAAGAATGGGCAGAACAGAACAATTAAATGTATATTATTTGATTCATGATAATGAAAAAATAAATTGTACTAATCCAGATTTAAATTTAAATATTTTTGATGATTATGATAATAATGATCTTGATAAAGTATTAAATTATGATAATAATAACATTGAACCAGAAATTAATATTATTAATTAATTATAAGATATATGATTAATTCAAATACTGTACAAGTTTAATAATTTTATTAAACTTACATTAATTATAAATATAACATTCTATGTATAAAAACAAGACAATAATATTATTTATAAAAAAATTGAAATTAATATTATTTATATTGCAAAAATTATTAAACTATTAAACAAACTATTGTTATAAACAATGAATGAAATTATTTATAACAATAGAGCTGATATATTATTAGCTCTTGAAAAAAATGTTAAATCTTTAATTTTGCCATATGCATCATCAAAATTAAGAAATAAAAAAAATATTGTTTTGATTGCTATCAAAAGAAATTTACAAGAATTACCATATGTATCATTTAGATTAAGAAATAATCTAAATTTTATGTTAAAAATTTTAATTATTAATGGCGAAGCTTTGCAATATGCAACTAATTATTTAAAAAATAACGAATTAATAGTATTAACAGCTATTAAAAATAATAATTTTGCATTTCGCCATGCATCCTATGATATAATAAATAATAAAACTTTTATCATGAAAATAATAAAAAATTGTCCTGAAATATTTCAATTTTTATCTGATGATTTAAAAAAAGATAAAGAAATTATAACTATTATAATAACAACATATATTAATAACAAGCATGATAATTATTATACTATATTTAAACATATGTCATATGAATTAAAAAATGATAAAAATTTTATGATAGAATTAATAAAATTAGATATACGTATATTATATTATATATCTGATAAAATAAAAAATAATCAAGATATAATATTAAATATTATGACAAATAATAAAAATATTTATAATTTTAAAATACATAATAATATTGAATTAAATAACGATACAATATATCCTTATTTAAAATATTTGTGTAATAATGTATCTAATAATCTTCTACATAATAAAGATTTTATTAAATCTATTATAGAAAAATGTCAAGAAGCATTTGAATATATACCATATGAATTAAAAAATGATAAAGATTTTATTTTTGAATTATTAGACGAAGGAAATACTAGAATATTAGAATATATTTCAAATAATCTAAAAAATGATGAAGATTTTGTAATAAGAATTATTGAAAATTACGATGATTATGTATTACATAATATATCAACAGAAATAAAAAATAATTTTAATGTTGTTAAATGTTCTGTTGAACATAATAGTATGACTATACAATTTGCATCTGATCAATTAAAAGACAATGAAATAATAGTTACAACTGCAATTAAAGATAATATAAATGCATTAAAATATGCATCAGATAGATTAAAAAAAGATAAAACATTTATTATTAAATGTTTAAAAATAAACAAAGATATTATTGATTATATAAATATATTTTTTGAATCTACAAAATTATATAATATATTCTATAATTTAGAATATATTAATCAAGATAGAACTATAATTAAAAAACAATTATTGTTTTTTTGGAATAAAATACAATATTTTAAATATTTGACAAATATTGATCAATATATTATAAATATTACTAAACAATATTATAATGAATGTTTTACTAATAAAAATATTTTATTAAATATGTATAGTTGTGAAGAAGTTTTAGAAATATTAAAAAATGATTGTAATATTATCATATTAGCATTACAAGATATTAATCTGGACAAAGAATATGATATAGATAATTTACAACAAGGATTTATTGAAAGAAATCCAAATAAAACACTAATTTTCTTTTAATGATTTAATAATAGAATTTTTATATTATTTGTTAATTGTGTTATTTTCATTATTATTTTTTTATTAATAACTATTGTTGTATTTTTTTTTTGTTTTAGCCATAGTTTTAATCTTTCAATTAATGCAATTAGCGATTTATTCGAAGGGTAGCAATTAAATAATTTATATATAATTTCTTTCCATATTAATTTATGTAAATAATTAATAAATTCATTATGGCTTAGCTGTAACTCATAAGAATTATTGTTAAGCTTAAATTTATTAACAATTATATTTACATTGCTCTCCATGATTAAATACATATCTTGAATATTTTCTGATAAATTAAATAATCCGGGTACAACTCTTTTATCCCAATTATTTAATACTGGGATAATATTGTTCCTGATTTTTCCTCGTTGCGACCAATCTGGTGTGCTGTTTTTAACATACGGGATGTTGTGTTTTTGAGCAAATTGGTAAATATCATTTTTTGGAACATTTAACAGTGGTCTTAAAAAAGTAATATTGTCACATACACTATGTTCATCCATACCTTTTAAATTATTATATTTACAGTTATATGTGATATTTGTCAATATGTTCTCAAATGCATCGTCTTTATTATGTCCTAATATGACAACTGGATCATTATCAACATTATCATTATTGTAAACAGCTTTATATGTATTAAACCTTATTTTTCGTGTATAGTCCTCGTATATTTCTCTCATATTCATATTCATACATTTATTTCTATTTATTTCATTTATTTCTCGAACATATAATTTAATGTTATACCTGTAACAAAAATTAGCAATGAATTCTGCTTCATCGTCTGCTACTCCTCTGTTTTTGTAATTTATATGCACGCATATCCAATTAATATTCGGATATACAGTCATACAATATACTAAACAAACCATAGAATCAACACCACCTGACAGACTAATTATTCCTATTTTTTTAATATATTTTTCTATTAAATTAAAATTATGATTTTCAAAATCATGTTTTTCAAAATTAAAATTAATTTTTTGTAATGGATTATAATCTAAAACATTATCATTGAATGTCAAACTTATTTTTTCATTCAATTCTTCGCCAAAATTTGCTTTTTTGTATGTTGCAATAATAAATTCTTTTGGTAATGTTTTATAATTCCATGCTTCGTTTAGAACATATAATATGTTGTCTTTTGTGTTTGTATGTCTCAACGGTAACATAAAAAAAGTCCATTCTAAAACATTTAAATTACTTACTTCATTTTTAAACATGTTTATTATATCAATCGCTTTATTTAAAAAATATAATATAATATGGTTTCCATCTTGATTTCTAAAAATATGCCTAGGTATTTGATCATATAACACAATATAACTTAAAAAATTATTTTGTGTTATATCCGGCTCTAAATCTAATAAATATTCATATTTATTGATTATATAATTATCTATTTTTTCTGTTTTTGAAAACCACCATTTTGAATTACTCAACCATTCTTTTATGAAAATGTCCATTACTAATAAATATATTCATTATTTATTTATATCTTTTATTTTTGTAAACTTTGAATAAATAGGAATTGAAAAAGAAATATCAGGTGCTCTTGGATTATTTGGATAATCTAATATTGTTGGAAATTGAATTTCTTTCATTTCAACTAATGAATTATTGCATAGTTTTTTATTAATATATGTAACTTCAAATACTTCTGGTAATTTAATTTCTGGGATTATATGATTATTGATAGTAACTATACTACTATTATTATTACCATGTATATGTATAATATAATGAGTCTTGTTTAGTTTTTTAAGCATATTACTGCGGTAAATATCAAAAGGCCAGTGAAATTCTAAAACTATTTGACTAAATTTTTCTAATTCTGTTTCTAACATAGAATCTAACCAATTAAATTCTGAACCTTCAATATCCATTTTTAAAAATATTTTGTTATTATTTTGTATATATTCTTTTAAATTTGTAGTTTTTTCTGTATTTGAATATCCAATATTTTTTGGAATCCATTCCATACTATTCCTATGTGAAGGAAATGATGATATTGTTTCATCAAATGCAATACATTTTATTTTATGAATATCTAAGAAACTCTCTTCAAATCTAATATCATTTGCAATTCCACATGAAATAAATAAATCATAGTCAAAACCATTTGCAATAACATACCCACCATCTTCTTTAGGACCAAGTCTAACTAATGAAAAAGGAGTTATATATGTATTTAAAATACTGTAATCAAAATTGTTTAATTCAGATTTATTATAGTTATTCCAATCTGTTTTATTCATATTATTAATAGTTGGAGTATAACTAGACTCGCTAAAATTTAAATCTTCATGATAAGCTCCAAAATGTTCTATAGTATTTATATTACAAATTAAATCACCTTGTGTTGAATACATACAATTAAACATAATATTTATATATTATATTAGATATTTAAAATGAGACAAAATTTTGTAATATTTAAATAAACTTTTTGATAATTTAGATAACAGAGTCTTTTTCAGAGGCTGTACAGTCTCTTTCGGAGACTCTAGAGCCAGCTTGCCTGGCTGTACTTATATGCTACATCTAGTTTTATCTAGAAGACAAAGTGCTGTGTACAGTCTCCTTCGGAGACTCTAGAGCCAGCTTGCCTGGCTGTACATACATTTAAACATATTTTATTAATATGCACTTACATATTTAATAAAATTTGTATTATTTGTAACGGATTAGTATTTTGAAATTTTATATAAATATATTCATTATTTATTTATACCTTTTAATAATGATAATGCCTAATATTTTCTTGTTTTAAGGCATACTTAGTCTTTTTGTTATTTTATATATAAACTTTAATATATAAAATAATATATATATATATGAATTTTATTTCTATTGGTGGATGGTGTGGAACAAAAATTGCTCTTAAAGATTTAGGTTTATTTAATGAACCATCATTACCATTTGATAGCGTAAGATCTTCTATTGAAGGAATAATAGATTGTATTGAAAATAATTTTCAAAATTATTTTCCAAAAGAAATAAAAAAAGATAATAGATTTTTAGATTGGGCTGGTTTTGTTGGTGAGTATATAGGTTTTTATCACTCTAATCATAATTTGTTAGATAATAATGTTATTGAAAGTTTTAAAAGAAAAATTATTCGGTTTGATGACAAAATAAAAAAAAATAATTGTATATTTTTACGAACAATATCAACAGAAAATTATGACAATGAAATAAAATATTATAAAAAATTACAAGATGTAATTGATAAGAAATATCCAAATATTTTTTATATTATTTGTTTTATCATTCCTAATCAAACAAATACACAATATTATAAACATTTAGACAACCGAACATTTTTATTTACACTAAATGATAAATCATGTAATAATAATAATTTAAAAAATGAATACAAACCTATTTTTGATTTTATTACAAATGAAAACTTATTTATTAATATACCTAATTCAAATGATATCGAATTAAATTATAATCTATCTACAAGATTATGGTTAATTGATGGTTATCCAATGGTTAATTATATTGATAAAACAATTTAAACACGCTTACAAATGTTCAATTTTCCTAATTTGTTTTTTTATTATCTTGATTTCTGTTTTTTGATCGTACAAAACAATATAACTTAAAAATTATATTGTGTTTTATCCGGCTCTAAATCTAATAAATATTCATATTTATTGATTATATAATTATCTATTTTCTCAACCATTCTTTTATAAAAATATTCATTATTCATTTAAATATATTATATAAATTAAATTTTATATAATATATATAATATTATGAAAATAGGTATAATCAGAGGTGGTGATGTTGGTAGTTCTGGTGATGTTGGTAGTACTGGTGATGTAAATGGTATAAATGATACAAAAAATAAAACAGATTCTATAAAATCAAAAGAAAATTCAAGTTCATTAGTTTATCTAGAAATATTAAATTATTCTTATATTATTATTATACAATTATTCCCCGCTTTAATATGCGCTTACATATTTAATAAAATTTTTTTTGATAGAACAGATGAAGAATACAAAAAAATATCTACATTTCAATTGTTTATTGAACTATGGGTACAATTGTGGTCAATATTAATTTTATATTATATATTTAGATATATATTTACACAAATACCATCTCCATTTGATAATTTATTAAATTCTAGTTTTAAAAATAAATTGGTATTTGAAACATTCAGAGCATATATTTTTACCCTTGTATTTTTATACTGTCATCCATCTTTAAGATCAAAAATATTAGTTTTTAAAGAAAGATTTTTTATGTAACACTTAGCCTACATGCTAACTGTACATAGCTAATAATTTATTATTATCAATATCGTTATTTATTTTTTTATTTTTTTTTAAAATTTCTAAACCATTATTTATATCTTCTAAAGTAAGTATTTTTTTTTCAGTATCATCTTTTAAAAAAAATACACGCTTACAATGTTCAATTTTACTTTGAAATATTAATGTTTCAATATCACCCCCAAAATTAGGAAAATATTGTTTATTTTTATCAAAAAAATTTAATAATTTATCATCTTTATCATCTTTATCATCTTTTTTTTCTATAGTTGTTATTATGTTTTTTTCTTTATTATCTGTAACAGTTGTTTCTTTATTATCTATAGTTGTTATTATTTTTTTTTCTTTATTATCTGTAATAGTTGTTTCTTTATTATCTATAGTTGTTATTATTTTTTTTTTTT
>Ga0114968_10000464_pt1 | contig 30456 bp, 22 predicted proteins | sample M_130807_EF_Meta_FD_87020 | JGI IMG/M metagenome (GOLD analysis project Ga0114968, IMG submission 87020) | Freshwater microbial communities from Lake Montjoie, Canada to study carbon cycling - M_130807_EF_MetaG | ecosystem: Environmental > Aquatic > Freshwater > Lake | place: Lake Montjoie... | reverse complement strand
TCATCCTTATCGGGATCGTAGCGGTAAATTTCAAACTTCACGATGCGTTTTGTGCTCATGATAGATATCCAGGTAGCTTGTCTTAGAAGGTACGCGACTTAGGCGGGAAGCTTTCGACGGTAAGTGGTTGCATTTGCACAGGCTTGTAGTCAAGGCGATTACCCTCTGAGTACCACAAGGTGTGCTTAATCCAGTTGTCATCGTCGCGTGTAGGATGATCGTCAAGCGCATGGGCGCCACGACTTTCAGTACGCGCTGCCGCTGAGTGAATCGTTGAACGGGCCACTTCAATCATGTTGCTCAGCTCAAGCGCTTCGATACGCGCTGTGTTGAACACTTTTGACTTGTCCGTAAACGCGATGTTGTCGACTTTTTCGGCCAAAGCGTCGATTTTTTTCACGCCTTCGTTCAGTGAAGCCAGCGTACGGAACACACCGCAGTGTTGCTGCATGGCATTACGAATTTCGTTACCCACCACTTGGGCTTTTTCGCCCTTGGTGCGGGATTCGAGTTTGTTGATGCGCTCAACTGAAAAGTCGACTGACTCTTGTGGCAAAGGCTGATGTGCGTGCTGACGCTCGGGGTGCGCGGCAACGATATGGTTACCCGCAGCGCGACCAAACACGATCAAATCTAGCAGTGAGTTGGTACCCAAGCGGTTGGCACCGTGCACCGAGGTGGCTGAACACTCACCAATGGCATATAAACCATTGACGATATGAGTCTCCTTACCATCCCAAGTGGTGACCTGCCCGTTGTAATTACAAGGGATACCGCCCATTTGGTAATGGATCGTTGGCACGACGGGGATTGGCTCTTTCGTGGCATCGACGTTGGCAAACTTATGGCCGATTTCAAGAATCGAAGGCAGGCGTTTGTTAATGACGTCGGCACCCAAGTGATCAAGCTTCAGGTGGACATAGGCGCCGTCTGGGCCACAACCGCGCCCTTCTTTAATTTCTTGATCCATGCAGCGCGAAATAAAGTCACGCGGTGCCAAGTCTTTTAACGTTGGGGCATAGCGCTCCATGAAGCGCTCGCCGTCTTTATTGAGCAAGATGCCGCCCTCACCGCGCACACCCTCAGTGATCAGTACACCTGCACCGGCAACACCGGTTGGGTGAAACTGCCAGAACTCCATATCCATCATAGGCACGCCAGCCCGCGCTGCCATCCCCATGCCATCGCCTGTATTGATAAAGGCGTTTGTCGAAGCGGCCCAGATACGGCCAGCACCGCCCGTAGCGATCACCGTCGTCTTGGCTTCAAAAATATACATCTCGCCGGTTTCCATCTCGAGCGCAGTCACGCCCAAGACATCCCCTGCCTGATTACGAATCAAGTCAAGCGCTAACCACTCAACAAAAAACTGCGTGCGCGAAGCGACGTTGCGCTGATACAGCGTGTGCAGCAACGCGTGACCCGTACGGTCGGCCGCGGCGCAAGCACGTTGAACAGGCTTTTCGCCAAAGTTTGCAGTGTGACCACCAAACGGACGCTGATAGATCGTGCCATCGGGGTTACGATCAAACGGCATACCCATGTGCTCGAGTTCGTACACGGCATTGGGCGCCTCGCGACACATAAACTCAATCGCGTCTTGGTCGCCTAACCAGTCTGACCCCTTGACGGTGTCATACATGTGCCAGTACCAGTTATCTTCGCTCATGTTGCCCAAAGATGCACCAATACCACCCTGCGCCGCCACCGTGTGCGAGCGGGTTGGAAAAACCTTTGATAAGACCGCAACTGAAAGCCCAGCGTTTGCGAGCTGCAAAGAACAACGCATACCGGCACCGCCGGCACCCACGACGACGACATCAAACTGACGGCGCGGTAAAGATGATTTGAAAGCGACCACGGCTTAGTTTCTCCAGAGGGTGTGTACAAAGTACACGACTGATCCAGCCAACCACAAAATAGTGAGGACCAGCAACAACAAACGAATACCAACAGGCTTGACGTAATCCATCCAGATATCACGGATACCAATCCAGGCGTGCCAGGCAAGTGACAACATTGCCAGAGATGCCAGAACTTGACCTAACGGGATACCAAAACTGGTGAAGGTGAAGAGATTTTTCCAGCCGGCGTAGGTGAATCCTGACATGGTCAGAATACCAACTAGCAAGACCAGCGTGTAGATCGCAAGAATGATGGCGGTCACGCGCTGGATAATGTACTCACCGGTACCGTAATGGGCGCCGACAACCAAACGCTTAGTACCAATTTTTTCAACGGGAACCATTACCAGACTCCGAACAATTTAAGACCAAACACAACGGTGAGTGCGAGGCTTGCGCCCATCACTGCACTTGCACTTTTTGCTGCAGACTCTTTATCGATACCGATGTGTAAGTCGAGCACGAGATAACGAATGCCCGCACAGAAGTGATGCAAGTAGCCCCAGATCAAACCAAGCAAGATCAGCTTCATCAGCGGATGCCCGGTCACTTTAGACATCGAAGCAAAGCCGGCCTCTGAGCTAAAGCTCATGGCAAACAACGCGATGAGCAATGGCAAGCACAAAAATAATGCGGCACCACTGATTCGATGAAGGATCGAAACTTTGCCCGCCATCGGCAGACGGTAATGCATCAAATCAGTCACATTAATATTGCGAAACTGAGGACGCGGCTTTTGGGCTGTGTCAGACATAACGACCTCGATTTAAAAAACAATCAATTAGGATAAACACTCTATTCTCGCCGATGTGAGCCATCGGTTCAAATCACTCAATTACTTCAATCAATTCAAGCTATTACGATAATGATACCGATCGGTCGCATAATGACCCATGCGTAATTCTACCGGACGGTCGGCGTAGGTAAACGAAATACGATCCACTTTCAGTATAGGGGTATCTTTCGCGATCCCCAGCAAGGCACTGATTTCAACGTCAGCGCTGACCGCACGCACCTTCTCTTCGGCGCGAACCATACTGATCCCAAATTCGGTTTCAAAAAAACCATATAGCGGGCCGCTATAGCCGTTGAGCAACTCAGCGCTCAACCCTTTAAACAGCGCGCCCGGCAAAAAAATGTCATCGACTACGGTTGGCACCGAGGCAAACGAGAGCAAACGCCGAATCGCAATCACGGGATCGCCCGCCTTGAGCTCGAGGGCGCGCGCGACCTCGGCACTGGCGCGCACGCGACGGCAATCGAGAATTTGGCTTTCAGCAGGCTGGACTTCGCCTTGATTGGGCGCGAGTCGCAAAAATCGAAAGCGGACACGCGCCTCGTGGTGGGTGGAGACAAAAGTCCCTTTTCCCTGACGCCGCAGTAAAAGGTTTTCGGCCGCGAGCTCGTCAACAGCCTTACGCACCGTACCCTGACTCACTTGAAAACGCAGCGCGAGCTCGGTTTCGCTCGGAATCGCCTCTCCCGGCTTCCAGTCGCCGCGATCAAGCGCCTGCACCAACAAATCTTTTATTTGTCGGTAGAGGGGACTAAAGGCCGCTGAGCCTGTCGCGCTGGCTGCAGACATGGGTTTGCGGGCTAAGGCCTCAGACATCATTAGGGTTCTTCAAATGCATGGTGACATTGTGTCACAAGCTGCCACGCAAGTCCATAACTCTTCTGTCTTATATAAGATATATGATTGGTTGACTGCACCTACGATTTGTTCTAGCATCGCCCACTGAAATTCAGCCTCCCCTGCTCTCTGGCTTGGGTCGAGGCAAAAAAGCTAAACTGCAAGTTAACCAAAGCATTTCAGAACTTCCCTCGTTTTACATCATCGCAATTTACTCAGCCTTCTCGGAGAAAACTATGTCTAAACCCGCCGTGCGCGTTGCGGTCACCGGTGCTGCCGGCCAAATCGGCTACGCACTCTTGTTTCGTATCGCCTCAGGCGAGATGCTGGGCAAGGATCAGCCCGTCATCTTGCAATTGCTAGAGATCCCGGACGAGAAAGCGCAAAAAGCGTTGAAGGGCGTCATGATGGAGCTCGACGATTGCGCGTTTCCATTACTGCAGTCAATGACCGCCCATGGCGACCCACGCGAAGCGTTCAAGGATGTCGAAGTCGCGCTGTTGGTGGGTTCGCGCCCCCGCGGCCCTGGCATGGAGCGGGCAGACTTACTGGCCGTCAACGCGGCCATTTTTACGGCACAGGGCAAGGCTTTGAACGAAGTCGCACACCGCAATGTCAAAGTACTGGTCGTCGGCAACCCGGCCAACACCAACGCTTACATCGCGATGAAATCGGCCCCTGATCTGCCCGCTAAAAACTTTACCGCCATGCTGCGCCTTGACCATAATCGCGCGTTGTCACAACTCGCCGCAAAAATGGGCAAGCCTGTCGCAGACATTCAAAAACTGGCGGTTTGGGGCAATCACTCGCCCACGATGTACGCCGACTACCGCTTTGCCACGATCGGCGGCCAAAGCGTTGAAAAATTGATTAACGATGCAGTTTGGAACCGCGATGTGTTCTTGCCAACCGTCGGTAAACGCGGCGCAGCGATTATTGAAGCGCGCGGTCTGTCGTCAGCCGCCTCGGCAGCCAACGCAGCCATTGACCACATCCGCGACTGGGTGCTGGGCACAAACGGTAAGTGGGTCACCATGGGCATTGCTTCTGACGGCAGCTACGGCATCCCTGAAGGCACCATGTACGGCGTGCCTGTCACCTGCCAGGGCGGCGAGTATCAACGCGTGACTGGCCTCGAGATCGATGCCTTCTCGCGCGAGCGCATGGATTTAACCTTAAAAGAGCTGATCGAAGAGCGCGATGCTGTTGCTCACCTGCTGAAGTAATTTTTTATGCATGCCTAAAAATGAACCCACTCAGACACTGTCTGACGGGTTCATTTTTTTATCTGTTTTCGGAGAAAAAAATGTCTAAACAAGCAACCGCCGGCGAGCGTTTTCGTGCCGCTCTGGCATCTGAGCAACCCCTACAAATCATCGGTGCCATCAACGCCCACCACGCCTTGCTGGCCAAGCGCGCTGGCTTTAAAGCCATTTATCTTTCGGGTGGCGGCGTGGCTGCAGGCTCGTTAGGCTTGCCTGACCTGGGCATCAATACGCTCGATGACGTACTGACCGATGTGCGTCGCATCACCGACGTTTGCGATACACCTTTAATTGTCGACATTGATACCGGCTTTGGCCCCTCGGCGTTTAATATCGCCCGCACCATTCAAAGCCTCACCAAATTCGGCGCAGCCGGCTGTCACATCGAAGACCAAGTGGGCGCGAAGCGCTGCGGCCACCGCCCCGGTAAAGAAATCGTCTCGACCGAAGAGATGCGCGATCGCGTTAAAGCAGCTGTTGACGCACGCACCGACGATAGCTTTTACATTATTGCCCGGACTGATGCGATCGCCTCGCACGGCGTCGATGCTGCAATTGAACGCGCCTTAGCCTGCATCGAAGCCGGTGCCGATGCGATCTTCGCCGAAGCGGCTTACGACCTGGCCACCTTTGAAAAATTTGGCAAAGCTGCCGGCGTGCCTTTGTTGGCAAACATCACCGAGTTCGGCAAAACACCTTTATTTAGCGTAGATGAACTGAAGTCTGCCGGTGTTGGCATGGTGCTGTATCCGCTTTCGGCCTTTCGTGCCGCCAACAAGGCTGCAGAAGCGGTTTACGAAGCGGTGCGTCGCGACGGCCATCAGCGTAACGTGATCGACATGATGCAAACACGCGATGAACTGTACGACCGTATCAATTACCACGAGTTTGAAGGCAAACTCGACGTGTTGTTCGCCCAAGGCAAATCGAAATAATCTGATCAAGGATCACTACCATGGCAACTGCTAAAAAATTAGCTGTAAAGAAAAGCGCTGCAACAGCAGCAAAATCGGTCGCTGCCGCACCTGCAGAAGCGACACCCACCTTCAAGCCTAAAAAATCAGTTGCGCTCTCTGGCGTGACCGCAGGCAACACCGCCTTATGTACGGTCGGACGCAGTGGCAACGACCTGCACTACCGTGGTTACGACGTGCTTGATTTTGCAGATTCCAGCGAGTTCGAAGAGATCGCTCACTTGTTGATTCATGGCAAATTGCCTAACAAGGCAGAATTGGCTGCTTACAAAGAAAAACTGCGCAACTTGCGTGGCTTACCCGCACAATTGCAAACCGTGCTTGAGTCTCTCCCTGCCGCTAGCCACCCCATGGATGTCATGCGCACCGCTGCCTCGGCATTAGGCTGCATGCTGCCCGAAAAAGAAGACCACAACATCCCCGACGCACGCGATATCGCAGATCGTTTGATGGCAAACCTTGGCTCGGCGCTGTTGTACTGGTATCACTTTAGCCATAACGGTCGCATCATCGATGTGCAAACCGACGACGACTCAATCGGCGCACACTTTCTGCATCTGTTGCACGGTAAAAAGCCCAACGCCGACTGGGTACGTGCGATGCACACCTCACTGAATTTGTATGCCGAGCACGAATTCAATGCCTCGACCTTTACCTGCCGCGTGATCGCCGGCACAGGCTCAGACATGTATTCGGCTATCGCTGGCGGCATTGGCGCCCTGCGCGGCCCCAAGCATGGTGGCGCAAACGAAGTGGCCTTTGAAGTGCAAAAGCGCTACGAAACACCCGATGAAGCCGAGGCCGATATCCGTGCACGCGTCGAGGCCAAACAAGTGGTGATTGGTTTTGGGCATCCTGTTTATACGATCTCCGACCCGCGCAACAAGGTCATCAAAGACGTGGCACTCCGCTTATCAAAGAAAGCCGGTACGACCAAAATGTTTGACATCGCTGACCGCCTCGAAGCTGTGATGTGGGATTCGAAAAAAATGTTTGCCAACCTGGATTGGTTTTCGGCCGTGTCATATCACATGATGGGTGTACCGACTGCGATGTTTACACCGCTGTTTGTGATCGCACGCACGGCTGGTTGGGCTGCACACATCATTGAACAACGTATTGATAACAAGATCATTCGTCCCGCTGCGAACTACACCGGGCCAGATGATCAAAAATTTGTGCCGCTCGCGCGTCGCAAATAATTAGCAGTCTCGCAGTAACGGGTGAGTCAGCAGACTCACCCGTTGATTTTGCTTCACACCACCACCCGACTGAGTTCATATGAATAGCGCACATCGCAAGCCACTACCCGGAACCAAACTCGATTACTTTGACGCGCAAGCGGCAGTTGACGCCATCTCGCCCGGCGCCTACAACAAGCTGCCCTATACCTCGCGTGTCCTGGCCGAGAATCTGGTGCGTCGTTGTGATCCTGCCTTACTCACCGCAGCGCTCAAGCAATTGATTGAACGTAAAAGCGATATGGATTTTCCGTGGTTTCCGGCACGCGTGGTGTGTCATGACATTCTTGGGCAAACAGCACTAGTCGACTTAGCCGGCCTGCGCGACGCGATTGCCGCGCAAGGCGGCGATCCTGCGCTGGTCAATCCGGTCGTGCCCACTCAGTTGATCGTAGACCACTCTCTCGCGGTTGAATGCGGCGGCTTCGATCCTGAGGCTTTTGAAAAAAATCGTGCGATCGAAGATCGACGCAACGAGGATCGTTTTCACTTCATCAACTGGACCAAAAAAACGTTTAAAAATGTGGATGTTATTCCTCCGGGAAACGGCATCATGCATCAAATTAATTTAGAGCGGATGTCGCCTGTTGTGCATGCGCTCGATGGTGTTGCGTTTCCGGATACGTTGGTCGGCACCGACAGCCACACCCCGCACGTCGATGCGTTAGGAGTGATTGCCATTGGTGTGGGTGGCCTCGAAGCCGAAAGCGTGATGCTGGGTCGTGCTTCGTGGATGCGCTTGCCCGAGATTATCGGCGTTGAACTCACTGGCAAACTCAAGCCCGGTATTACAGCCACCGACATGGTGCTGGCGCTGACAGAGTTTCTGCGTAACCAAAAAGTTGTGTCGTCGTACCTTGAATTTTTTGGTGAGGGTGTGCCCCACCTGACACTGGGCGATCGCGCCACCATCTCGAACATGACACCCGAGTACGGCGCCACCGCCGCGATGTTTTACATTGATCAACAAACCATCGACTATCTGCGCCTGACTGGCCGCGAAGATCAGCAGGTCAAACTTGTTGAAACCTACGCCAAGCAAACGGGGTTGTGGGCTGATAGTTTAAAGAGTGCCGAGTACGAACGCGTCTTGCGTTTTGATCTTGCAAGCGTGGTACGTACGATCGCAGGACCGTCGAACCCCCATCGTCGGGTACCGACGTCAGACCTCGCCGCCAAAGGCATTTCAGGCAAGGTTGAAAATGAACTTGGTCTCATGCCCGATGGCGCAGTCATCATTGCCGCCATCACAAGTTGCACCAACACCAGCAACCCTCGCAACGTGATTGCAGCAGGCTTGTTGGCCCGCAATGCAAACGCGAAAGGGCTGACCCGTAAACCCTGGGTCAAGTCCTCACTCGCACCCGGCTCGAAAACGGTTGAGCTTTATTTGCAAGAGGCCAACCTCCTAACCGAACTCGAAGCACTGGGCTTTGGCATTGTGGGGTTTGCTTGCACCACCTGTAATGGGATGAGTGGTGCGTTGGATCCAGTTATCCAACAAGAAATTATTGACCGAGACCTGTACGCCACAGCGGTCTTGTCGGGCAACCGAAACTTCGATGGACGGATCCACCCTTATGCGAAGCAGGCCTTCTTAGCCTCACCGCCGCTCGTTGTGGCCTACGCCATCGCCGGCACTATCAGGTTTGATATCGAAAAAGACGTGCTGGGTCTCGATCTAGAGGGCAAGCCCGTCACTTTAAAAGACCTTTGGCCTACAGACGAAGAGATCGATGCGATTGTCAACTCAAGTGTTAAACCAGAGCAGTTTCGTAAAGTTTATGAGCCGATGTTTGCCGCAAGCGTCGAGACGGGCGAAAAACTCAGCCCGCTGTACGACTGGCGCCCACAAAGCACGTATATCCGGCGCCCCCCGTACTGGGAAGGCGCGTTGGCCGGAGAACGCACACTTAAAGGCATGCGTCCTTTAGCTGTGCTCGGCGACAACATCACCACCGACCACCTGTCACCTTCAAACGCCATCATGCTCGATAGCGCCTCGGGCGAATATCTGGCAAAGATGGGCGTACCCGAAGAAGACTTCAACTCGTACGCGACGCACCGTGGCGATCACCTAACCGCTCAGCGTGCAACGTTTGCCAACCCTAAGTTGCTGAACGAAATGGTGCTTGAAAACGGCAAAGTCAAACAGGGTTCACTGGCACGGATCGAACCTGAAGGTACCGTCACCCGCATGTGGGAAGCGATCGAAACCTACATGAACCGTCAGCAACCACTCATCATTGTGGCGGGTGCGGATTACGGCCAGGGCTCTTCGCGCGACTGGGCCGCCAAAGGTGTTCGACTGGCTGGCGTTGAAGCGATCGTTGCCGAAGGCTTTGAGCGCATTCATCGTACCAACTTAGTGGGTATGGGTGTGTTGCCGTTAGAATTCAAAACGGGCGTGAACCGTCTGGCGCTTGGCTTGGATGGCACAGAAATCTATGACGTCATCGGCGCACGGACTCCGCTCGCGACCCTTACGCTTGGCATTCAGCGTAAGAATGGGGAGCGTGTCGAGATCCCGGTGACATGCCGCTTAGATACCGCCGAAGAAGTCTCGATTTATGAAGCCGGCGGCGTGCTGCAGCGTTTTGCACAAGACTTTCTTGAGTCGACTGCTGCAGCCTAGTGCTGGCAACTTTTAAACAACTTGACCGTACTAAAATAGCCGGATCTTGCCCGAAGCGCCATTCAAACTCACAGATGGCGCTTCACCGACCGACTAAGCTTTAAGCCCTGCCGCCTAACCGAGGCAGCACTCAAGCAGATCGATCAAGCTTGACATCCATCGAGTCGCTGAGCCCTTTGCAGCGTTGAACGACACAGACATACTTTGAAGGAAATCGTTATGAGTCACGCCCCACAGATCAAAGTCCCCGCCACCTACATCCGTGGCGGTACCAGTAAAGGCGTTTTTTTTCACCTGCAGGATCTGCCGAAGGCCGCACAAGTGCCCGGTGCGGCGCGCGATGCCTTATTACTCAGAGTGATCGGCAGCCCCGACCCCTACGGCAAACAAACTGACGGCATGGGTGCTGCAACTTCAAGCACCAGCAAGACTGTGATTTTGTCAAAAAGTACGCGTCCCGATCACGACATCGACTATCTTTTTGGCCAGGTTTCAATTGACAAGCCCTTTGTCGACTGGAGCGGCAATTGCGGCAATCTCACTTCAGCCGTCGGGCCGTACGGCATTAGCAACGGTTTGGTCGATGCCGCGCGTATTCCACACAACGGGATTGCGACCATCCGAATCTGGCAAGCCAATATCGGCAAAACGATTATTGCTCATGTGCCGATGACCGATGGCGCCGTGCAAGAAACCGGTGACTTTGAGTTAGACGGCGTGACGTTTCCGGCGGCAGAAGTTCAACTTGAGTTTATGGACCCAGCAGCCGACGAAGACGACGGCGGCGGCGCGATGTTTCCTACCGGCAATCTCGTGGATGAACTAGAGGTACCTGGTGTTGGGACCTTCAAAGCCACGATGATTAACGCCGGGATCCCCACCATTTTTGTCAATGCCGCCGATATTGGTTACAAAGGCACTGAGTTGCAAGACGACATTAACAGCGACCCCAAAGCACTCGCAATGTTTGAAACGATTCGCGCCTATGGTGCTGTGCGCATGGGGCTGATCAAACATATCGACGAAGCCGCCACACGTCAGCACACACCTAAAGTCGCCTTCGTTGCCAAGCCCGCAGATTACCTTGCCTCAAGTGGCAAGGCGATCTCGGCGCAAGATACCAATGTGCTGGTGCGTGCCATGTCAATGGGCAAACTACACCACGCCATGATGGGTACTGCGGCAGTGGCGATTGGTACCGCCGCGGCCATACCCGGCACACTGGTCAATTTAGCGGCGGGTGGCGGTGATATTGAGGCAGTACGTTTTGGTCACCCTTCTGGCACCTTGAGGGTGGGCGCACAAGCACAGCTCGTCAATGGCCAGTGGACAGTGACAAAGGCCATCATGAGCCGAAGCGCTCGCGTCTTGATGGAAGGCTGGGTTCGGGTACCAGGCGGGTTGCTCTAATGTCTGAATATCTATCAGTCGCATTACAGTTCTCGTTCACACTTTTTATCATTTGTACCTTCACGTTTTTTATCTCGGGGGCATACTTACTGCTGTTCAAGATTCGTTACGCCAACGATCTGTTTAAGCACCCCTATTTGCTCGAACGCCGCTTTAATCAATATTCTTGGTCAATCAAGATGACGATTGTGCTCGACTATTTTTTACGTATCTCGTTTCCAAAATCCAAAACCTGGATTGCAGGTAACGCCAACGAACTTTTAAAGCACATTGACCCGCAAGACATTCCTACTAATGTGAAATGGCCGATCGTGGGCCTTTGGGCCGGATGCTTTATCGGCATGATCGCGATGCTGACCGTGTGGGCTGTGCTGATTATTGGGATTTCAAAATGACTGTCGAAACATCGCCCACCGTGCAACACGATGCAGCGAACCACTGCTTTTTTTTGATGATCGATGCGCACCGTTGTGTGCTCGACTACACGCTAAAAGATCACCTCATGACGATCACGCATACAGGCGTGCCTGACGCCTTAGGGGGCCGAGGCTTAGCGGCGCAACTCACTCAATTTGCACTCGACCATGCGCGTGCGCAGCAGTGGAAGGTGATCCCTCGCTGCAGCTACGCTGCCGTATACGTGCAGCGCCACGCCGAATACGCCGCGTTGTTGGCTTAGCTAAGCCGTTGTCCTCCCCAACCGTTTGATCTTGGTGCCTTGCATAGGCGACCCAATAGCACCACGCCAAAAATCACGGTTCGGCAACACCCGGGCTAACGCCTTATCCCCAAGACACACGCATCACGGGGGCTAGCAAGACCATGTTCGGCACAAAACTAAATAATACGCAGCCAACCCTGAGCGAACCGATGGCACAGTCTTATATAAGATATAAGACACTTGATCGCAGGCGCGCTTGCCACTACAATCTTAGTATCGGTTCTTAGCCCAAAAATTCTCGAAAAAGCTAACGAATTCGTCCGAATTTTTTATTCACTTGTTTCACATTACTCACCTTTTAAAGGCGCCATCATGCTTGAAGCCTATCGCCAACACGTTGCTGAACGCGCAGCCCTTGGCATTCCTCCCCTTCCCCTGACCGCACAGCAAACAGCGGATCTGATCGAACTACTCAAAGCGCCGCCAGCCGGCGAAGGCGCTGCGCTGGTCGAACTGATGACGCATCGCGTACCTGCTGGTGTGGATGACGCCGCAAAAGTCAAAGCCTCTTATTTAGCTGCCGTGGCTCTGGGCACTGAAAAATGCGCATTGATTTCGCGCAGCAAGGCAACTGAATTGCTGGGTACTATGCTGGGTGGCTACAACATTGGCCCCATGGTCGAACTACTCGACGATGCCGAAGTGGGCAAGGTTGCTGCCGAAGGTTTGAAAAAAACCTTGTTGATGTTTGACGCGTTTCATGACGTCAAAGAAAAAGCCTTGAAAGGCAATGCCAACGCCAAAGCTGTCATGCAAAGCTGGGCCGACGGCGAATGGTTTACCAGCCGCCCCGAAGTACCAAAAAGTCTGACCGTCACCGTGTTTAAAGTTACGGGCGAAACCAACACCGACGACTTGTCACCGGCCCCTGATGCCTGGACACGTCCTGATATTCCATTGCACGCATTGGCAATGCTCAAAAATCCACGCCCAGGTATTGAGCCACAAGAAGCGGGCAAAATTGGCCCAATCAATTTCATCAATGACCTGAAAAAGAAAGGCCACTTGGTTGCTTATGTTGGTGACGTGGTCGGTACAGGTTCTTCGCGTAAATCAGCCACGAACTCAGTGCTATGGTTTACAGGCGAAGATATCCCTTTCGTGCCGAACAAGCGTTTTGGCGGCGTGTGCTTAGGTAGCAAGATTGCTCCGATCTTTTACAACACGATGGAAGATGCAGGCGCGCTGCCGATCGAACTCGACGTGTCAAACATGAATATGGGCGATGTGATCGAATTGCGCCCTTACGAAGGCCAAGCCCTGAAAGATGGCAAGGTCATCGCTAAGTTTGAAGTCAAATCTGAAGTCTTGTTTGACGAAGTGCGCGCAGGTGGTCGTATCCCCTTGATCGTTGGTCGTGGCCTCACCAGCAAAGCGCGCGAAACGCTTGGCTTGCCACCCTCAACGCTGTTCCGCTTTCCACACACACCTGCTGTCTCGCAAAAGGGCTTCACACTTGCCCAAAAAATGGTCGGTCGTGCTTGTGGCTTACCTGAAGGTCAAGGCGTGCGTCCCGGCTCTTACTGCGAACCTGCAATGACCTCAGTGGGCAGCCAAGATACAACAGGCCCCATGACACGCGACGAGCTCAAAGATCTTGCATGCCTAGGGTTCTCAGCTGACCTCGTCATGCAATCGTTTTGCCACACAGCGGCTTATCCAAAATCAGTCGACGTTAAAACCCACCACACCTTGCCCCAGTTCATGAGCAACCGTGGCGGCATCTCGTTGCGTCCAGGCGACGGTGTGATTCACTCGTGGCTCAACCGCATGTTGTTGCCTGACACGGTCGGCACAGGTGGCGATTCGCACACTCGCTTTCCAATCGGTATCAGCTTTCCAGCGGGTTCGGGCTTAGTCGCCTTTGCTGCCGCCACAGGCGTAATGCCTTTGGATATGCCTGAGTCGGTATTGGTGCGCTTCAAAGGCAAGATGCAGCCTGGTGTCACTTTGCGTGACTTGGTCAGCGCGATCCCTCTGTATGCGATCAAAGCAGGCTTGTTAACGGTTGATAAGCAAAACAAGCAAAACGTGTTTTCGGGTCGTATCCTTGAGATCGAAGGCTTGCCTGATCTCAAAGCCGAACAAGCGTTTGAACTGTCAGATGCCTCGGCCGAGCGTTCAGCTGCAGGCTGCACGATTCGTCTGAATAAAGAGCCCGTGATCGAATACATCAACAGCAACATCGTGATGTTGAAGTGGATGATTGCCAACGGCTACTCTGACGAGCGCAGCATCACACGCCGCATTCAAGCCATGGAAGCCTGGCTCAAAAATCCACAATTGCTGCAGCCTGATGCTGACGCTGAATACGCAGCCATCATCGAAATTGATTTGGCTGAAATTCACGAGCCGATCGTCGCTTGCCCCAATGACCCTGATGATGTCAAAACACTATCAGAGGTGTCGGGCGCCAAGATCGACGAAGTGTTTATTGGCAGCTGCATGACCAACATCGGCCACTTCCGTGCAGCCTCAAAACTGCTCGAAGGCAAGCGCGACATGCCCGTGAAGTTGTGGATTGCACCTCCAACCAAAATGGATGCTGCGCAATTGACCGAAGAAGGACACTACGGCGTGTTCGGTTCGGCAGGTGCGCGTACTGAAATGCCAGGTTGCTCGCTGTGTATGGGTAATCAGGCACAGGTACGCGAAGGTGCAACGGTGATGTCGACCAGTACGCGTAACTTCCCGAATCGCTTGGGTAAAAACACAAACGTGTACTTGGGCTCTGCCGAACTGGCTGCGATTTGCTCGAAGCTTGGTCGCATCCCAACCAAAGAAGAGTATCTGACAGATATGGGCGTCTTAAGCAAAAACGGCGACCAGATCTACAAGTACCTTAACTTTGACCAGATCCCTGACTACAAAGACGTGGCCGATACGATTCCGTCTTAATCAGTCACAGCACCACGCGTAAAAAAGCCCGCTTCTGGTGAAGCGGGCTTTTTCTTTGCAGAGCCTCGTGTGCACAACAATACGCTCAGGTAAGTATGCGTATCAATCAGCGACAGCTAAAAGTGACAGCTAAAGTCCTTCAGCACACTGCGACAAATCACCAAAACTGACCAACGTGGTGTAGGATTAAGGAATCCGACTAGGTTCACCACGAGTGGAATCACTCCACGCGATAACCTCTCTCACGGCAATCGACCGCTCGGTCAATCTATCAAACAAGCGCCCGCTTAGTCTACGCAAGCTCGCTTGCACCAGATAGACCGCCTGTATTTTCAGCAGTTCACGCCTAATTAGAGGTATGCCATGGCTCACAACACGTTCAATACTCTCAAAACCTTTAAAGTTGGCAAAACGAAGGCACATTTTTATTCGCTACCTGAGCTAGGAAAAACGCTAGGCGTTGATATCGCCCGTCTGCCGGTCTCGCTGCGCATGGTACTTGAATCGGTACTGCGTAACTGTGATGGCAAGAAAGTCACCGAAGCACATGTTAAAGAGCTCGCCAGCTGGAAGCCACGCGCTAGACGATCAAAAGAAATCCCCTTTGTAGTCTCGCGGGTGGTGCTGCAAGACTTTACCGGTGTGCCGTTGCTGGCCGACATCGCCGCCATGCGCGCGGTTGCACAGCGAATGGGCAAAGATCCCAAGTCGATTGAACCGCTCGTACCGGTCGACCTCGTAGTCGATCACTCGGTGATGATTGATCATTCGGGCACCAAAGACGCGCTCGATCTCAACATGAAAATTGAGTTTTTGCGCAACAAAGAACGCTATCAATTTATGAAATGGGGCATGCAAGCCTTTGATACCTTCGGTGTGATCCCTCCAGGTTTTGGCATCGTGCATCAAATTAATCTTGAATATCTGGCTCGAGGTGTACATCACAATAAAGCCGAGAACGTTTACTACCCAGACACTTTAGTCGGCACAGATAGCCATACCACCATGATCAACGGGATCGGCGTGGTAGGCTGGGGCGTGGGTGGTATTGAAGCCGAAGCGGCAATGCTTGGGCAACCCGTCTATTTGTTAACCCCCGATATCGTGGGCGTTGAACTCACTGGCGAACTGCGAGGCGGTGTCACTGCCACCGATCTGGTGCTTACCATGACGCAAATGCTGCGACGTGAAAAAGTCGTGGGCAAGTTTGTTGAGTTTTGCGGCTCGGGTACGGCCAAGCTTTCAGTCACCGATCGCGCAACCATCAGCAACATGGCTCCTGAATATGGTGCGACGGTTGGATTTTTTCCGATCGATGCGCATACGCTTGAATACTTTGCTGGCACAGGACGCACCGCGCAAGAAATCAAAGCCTTTGAAGCCTACTATCGGGCACAAGAGATGTTTGGCGTGCCGCAGGCGTCTGACATCCACTACACAAAGCTTGTCACACTCGACCTCAACTCGGTTGTGCCCTCGTTAGCCGGCCCCAAACGACCGCAAGATCGCATCGAGCTCGGTCACGTGCAAAAAACATTTAAATCCTTGTTCTCAAAAGGCATTGAAAGCAACGGTTTTAATCAACCTGCGGCCAAGCTCAACAGAGAATTTTTCACCGATACCAGCCGTTCGATTCACAATGGCGATATCTTGATCGCAGGCATTACCTCTTGTACCAACACCTCAAACCCAAGCGTCATGTTAGCGGCCGGCCTACTGGCAAAAAAAGCGGTCGAAGCGGGCTTAACCGTACCAGAGCATGTCAAGACCTCACTGGCGCCTGGTTCACGTGTCGTCACCGAGTATCTGCAACGTGCAGGTCTGTTGCCTTACCTTGAAAAGCTTGGCTTTGGCGTAGCGGCCTATGGCTGTACAACTTGCATCGGTAACTCGGGTGACTTAGCGCTAGACTTTAATCGGGCCATCATTGAAAACGATTTGATTTGTGCTGCGGTGCTGTCGGGTAATCGTAATTTTGAAGCACGTATTCATCCAAATTTAAAAGCGAATTTTTTAGCCTCTCCACCGTTGGTGGTGGCGTATGCCTTAGCGGGCAACATCACGCGCGATCTCATGACCGAGCCAGTCGGCATCGGTCGCAAAGGGCCCGTATTTTTAGGTGATTTGTGGCCTACCGCAGACGAAGTTAACAAGCTCATGAAATATGCGATGGACCCAAAGGTCTTTCGTGCGAATTACGCTCAAGTTAGCAGCAAGCCAGGTAAGCTTTGGCAGAACATCGAAGGTGTGAGCGGCAATGTCTACGATTGGCCTCAGTCGAGTTATATCGCCGAGCCTCCTTTCTTTGAACAATTTTCGATGACTCCACAAACCATGCCCTTAGTACGTGGTGCCCGCACACTCGGGATTTTTGGTGACTCGGTGACGACTGATCATATTTCTCCGGCCGGTGCGATCAAAGACTCATCCCCTGCTGGGCAATGGCTGCTTGCGCAAGGGATTACGAAAGAAGATTTCAACAGTTACGGCTCGCGTCGTGGCAATCATGAAGTCATGATTCGGGGTACCTTCGCGAACGTGCGCATCAAAAATCTGATGATCCCAGTGCAACCGGATGGCATCTGGTTTGAAGGTGGCGCTACGATCTTTCAACCCGACGGCGGACAAATGTCAATTTATGAGGCGGCGATGAAATATATTGCTGCTGGGATTCAAACCGTCGTGTTCGGTGGTGAAGAGTACGGCACCGGTTCATCGCGCGACTGGGCCGCCAAAGGTACGCAACTGTTAGGCGTCAAGGCGGTCATCGCGCGCAGTTTTGAGCGTATTCATCGCAGTAACCTAGTTGGTATGGGCGTACTACCTTTGCAGTTTAAGGGCGCCGATACCGTCGCATCACTGGGCATTACCGGAGCCGAAACCTTTGATGTCGAGGGTATTGAAAAAGGCATCACTGCACAACAAGACGTTACCTTGGTGATCCATTCACCCAAGGGTACAACCGAGCGCGTGAACGTATTGCTGCGCATTGATACGCCGATTGAAGTCGATTATTACCAACACGGGGGCATCTTGCCCTTTGTGCTGAGGCAGTTGCTCGCGGAGTAGACAACGGGGGGCTGCCTCAAGGGGCAAAGCGGTAAGCCCCCCCTTGGCTGAGCCGTTTCAGATTGTTCGTTACACTAGAGCCCTTTATTGCAGCTTTTTTGGTTTCTGATATTTCTATGGCTCGTGCACGCGTTTCTACTGCTCCCAAACGACTCAATCGCGACGCGTCACGATTGGTTGCCCTCTCGCTTGCTTTGCACAACTCGGGCAGCCGCGTTGAAGACCGGTACTGGGAGACCGAGCTCGCCACTCTCTTGAACAAACTGATGCGCACCGGTCACGATGCCACACTCGATGCGGCGCTAGATCACCTGTCGACCACCGACATAGGCGGCTATGAAGTCTTGATCGAGCAAGCCGAAACGCACTCTGAATCATGCGTGCTAGAAAAAGATGGCAAACGCTTTGACGTTTTGCTGGTGATTGCGCCCTTGGTCGCCTGGACGCGCTATAGCATCCCAGCAGTCGCGCTCAGCGATAGCGTTGTTTCGACACTGGCGGGGCATTTACAAACGCACGTGCTGGCAAGCGGTGCGCAGATCGCGATGATGCCGCAGTTGATTAGCCTAGATCAAATGCCGCGCACGCTTTGCGAAACCTTCGACTGGCTGCACAAACTTGGGGCCACAGCACTCGATTTGCCCAGTGGCCCGCCTCAGCTGAATCACGAACCCGACTCGTTCAACATGTTGGCCGATACTCGCTACGTCGCAATTGGTGTTGCCGTGCCTGAGGGCAAACCCATCTTTCGCTGGCAAGAGACGCTAAGCGAACACACCGACGGCCGCGAACCGTGCCTTGAGAAATGGATCGCGGATACGCAAACAATTTTTGCAAATCTGCTAACGGGCTGCGGCTTTGAAATTTTAGTACCTGATGCGTACTACGTCAGTAACCGCGAAGCCGATCGTCGGATTCGACCACTCTCAGTCAAGTCAGCCGTGGTTTGGCTTGAAGGTGCACTGCAGCTCGAAGCGAGTCAACTACGCGCGGTCATTGTGGGTTGTGGCGAGCGCACCATCGAAGAATACCGCATTGGTTTTACACAAAAAAATCAAACCGAAGTTATCTATGGTTGCCTGTGGCCGCTTTATGGCCGCGAAGAAGACGAACCTCTGCTTGAAGGGCAACCTGCGCCCATTGAAACCATCGACGAAATCACCAACTTGCTCAAAGAGTGTGGCATCACCGATATTCGGCGCCTGCCCACCATGCTCAGCCCCGAGTTTTGCGACGATTGTGGTGCGCCGTATTTTCCCAATCCCTCGGGTGAAATGGTGCACGCCGAGCTTCCTGAAGACGCCGAAACGGCGCCCGCGCACTTTCACTAAGCATGCAAGCCGACGTCTTTTGCCGAGTCGTCGACAATTTTGGCGATATCGGCGTGACCTGGCGCTTAGTGCGCCAACTGCAGCGCGAGCATCAATGGTCAATCCGGTTATGGGTCGATGATTTAAAAAGCTTTCAACGGCTCGAAGCGCGCGCCCACTTGCATGCCTTGCAACAAGTGATCGAGCAAATTGAGATTATTCATTGGGGCGACCCTGCCCCTGATTTAATCCCCTACCCAGTCGTGCTGTGCAGTTTTTCGTGCGATTTGCCTAACAGCTACATCGCACAGCTACACCAGCGACCCGCGCTTTGGGTGAACCTTGAATACCTCAGCGCCGAAACCTGGGTTGAAGGCTGCCACGGGCTGCCCTCGCTGCGTGGTGACGGCTTATCGTCCTACTTCTTTTTCCCGGGCTTCAACGCAAAAACGGGTGGCCTGTTGCGTGAGCAAGATTTATTGTCCCAACGCGACGCATGGCAAAAATATCTTGAGGGTCAACATCAGTTGCTCGAACGCTTAGGGGTCTCTGCTGAGGCACTCGCAGCCTTAAGCGCACAGTCTGCCCGCCTGCTCACCTTGTTTTGCTATCCACATGCACCCATCGCGCAAATGCTGGAAGCACTCTGTGCAGATTCGCGCGCCTCAATCGTGTTAATCCCCGATGGTATCGCCATAGAACTGGCCATGGGGCGACTGGGGCCTTTACAACAGGTATACATCGAACGCATCCCTTTCGTGTTACAGCCAGAATACGACCAACTGTTATGGATGGCGGATCTTAATTTTGTTCGAGGCGAAGACTCGGTGATACGCGCGCTTTGGGCCGGCAAGCCGCTCGTTTGGCAGATTTACCCGCAAACAGAAGGCACCCATTTAATCAAGCTAGACGCGTGGTTAAAAATCTCTAACTTGTCCGCTGAAGTACAAGACTTGTTGCGCCACTGGAACGCAGACAGCGCTGCGGCAGACCTGTCTGCAGACTTTGAGCAAGCCTTGCAACCCAAAGCATTCGCGCAGTGGTCAAGCGACGCGTTGGCACTCAGTCACACCCTTGCGCAAGAAGCCGATTTTGCCCGAGCGCTCCATGACTTTTGCGTTTCAAAGGCAGCGCCCTAGGCCGCAGCGGTGGCCATCACTGGCGCCGGCTCTTTGATCGGCAAATTAATCAAAGCTGCCATCGCAGAAAGTGCAATGTCGGCGTACCACATCCACTGGTAATTGCCGAAAGAGTACAAAACCAAGCCGCCTACATAGGCGCCTAAAAAAGCACCAATCTGATGCGAAAGCAGGGTCAAACCAAACAGCGTTGACAAGTAGCGCACGCCAAATAACTTGCCCACGATCGACGCCGTCGGGGGCACAGTCGCCAACCATGTTGCCCCGAGCCCGATCGCAAAAATATAAAAGGTGAGCTCGGTTTTAGGCGCCATTAAATACAAGGCAATCAACACCGCGCGCGACCCGTACATCACAGCCAAGATATTTTTACTTTTGAAACGATTAATTTGTGCACCGACAAAGATACTGCCAAAAATATTCGCTAAGCCAATAATCCCTAGCGACCACCCCGCGACTGCTGGGGGTAAACCACACAGATCAACCTCGCCAGGCAAATGCGTGACCAGCATCGCAATATGAAAACCACAGGTAAAGAAACCCAAATGCAGCAACAAATAGCTTGGAGATTTGAACGCCTCTTTCACGGCCGCACCCATGCTCGCGTCAGTGCCTTGTGGCCCAGCAGGTGCCGGCACATTTTTAGTCAGCTTATTGATTAAGGGCAACGACAGTAAAGCCAGCAGCACCAGCGACCACATCGCGTTCATCCAGCCCAGCGATTGAATCAGACGCGTCGTGATTGGGGCAAACACAAACTGCCCCATCGAGCTGCCGGCGTTAATCAAACCCGCGGCGTTCCCACGTGCTTCGGCGGGGATCCTCTTGGCCACAGTACCAATCAAAATAGAGAAACTACAGGCGCCGTTCCCCACCGCTGAGAGCAAGCCGATGGTAAAAATCAATCCCCAGGTTGAATCCATCAACGGGATCAGCGCTGTACCGACAATCGTCAAACACAAGCCTCCCAACAGCACCGGACGCGCTCCGTGGCGATCGGCAATCATGCCAGCCAGCGGTTGCGCCGCACCCCACACAAACTGCCCGATCGCCATGGCCAGACTAATACTCACGATCCCCAGGCCGGTAGACGTATTCAGAGGGCTGATAAACAACCCCATGGTTTGACGCGTACCATTAATGATCATGATGATGCCAGCAGCCGTAAGCGTCACGAGCAAGACATCGCGCTGTTTGAAGGTTTGAAAAAAGCTCATTACGTGCCTTGGGGGTATTGATTTCAGAGGCGAACTGTAACAAGAAGCGCGCCTCGCCGTTTGGATGGCGGATTAGACATCGCCACCATTCCGCTCGGAAAAACGTAAACGCTACGGTTCAGTGCGCTCAAGGTGTCATCGCATAGCCGCTGCCCAACGAAATAATGGTCAACTTGGCCTCTGCTGGTCATGCCTCAGCAAAACTTTGCAAAAACACGCAACTCCCCGTGAACAAAGCAAAATTCATGCAAACAGAGCAATAAATGCCGAGGCAAGCTAGAATAGAGGGCTTTTTTAACATTTACCGAATTACCGGAGTCTTAAGTCATGAAAACCGCACAAGAGTTGCGCGTCGGCAACGTAGTCATGGTCGGCAAAGATGCCGTCGTCGTGCAGCGCGCTGAATACAGCAAGTCGGGTCGCAACGCCTCAGTCGTGAAGCTTAAGTTCAAAAACTTGCTCACAGGCACCGGTAGCGAAACCGTTTCAAAAGCTGACGAAAAATACGACGTCATCACACTTGATCGCAAAGAGTGCACCTACTCTTACTTTGCTGACCCAATGTACGTGTTTATGGATGCCGATTTCAATCAGTACGAAATCGAAGCCGACAGCATGGGCGACGCACTTTTTTATCTAGAAGAAGGCATGCCTGTTGAAGCCGTGTTTTATGACGGTCGCGCGATTTCAATCGAACTGCCCACGATGGTCGTACGCGAAATCGTCTACACCGAGCCTGCAGTGCGCGGCGATACCTCAGGCAAAGTCATGAAGCCCGCCAAAATCAACACCGGTCATGAATTACCCGTACCGTTGTTTTGCGCAATCGGCGACAAGATCGAGATCGATACACGCACTGGCGAATACCGAAGCCGTGTAATGTAAGTTGTTTGCGTCTGAAGTAGAAAGGCCCAATGTTGTTGGGCCTTTTTTATTGTGTGCCCGGCAAGGGCTTGTCGCGTTCGAACACCGCATATTTTTCAAGAATATGGTCTCGAAAGTCTGATCCGATTTCGTCCCAAACTAAGACGTCCACACTAAAGGGTAACGAACTTTCATCAAGAGCTTCTCTTAGCTCAGATACTGAAGCGCTTTGTACAGGCTTTGAAAAAACCACCAGGTCGAGGTCTGAATCAGGTCTGAAGTTACCTTTCACGCGTGAACCAAACGCCCACACTAAAACATTAGGCAAGTATTGTTCAAATAGCGCCGCGAGCGCTTCACGCTGAGCACTCGAGATGTGAATCATCGAGGTCACAACCAAGCTTCTCCGGTCATCACCGTATAAAGCGCACGCGTATCTTTTAAAAATCCATGCAACCGCACGATACACTGCTGCGCCTTATCGCCATCGTCATCATGAGCGGTATTGGTACGTGTATCGGCGTACACCAGCCAGACCTCTATCGAATTAGCGAGCAACTTATTTTCATTCGCCAATCGAAATACCGGCTTAGGGCTATTCGGAACCTCTGGCGCCCCCAACACCTCAATCAAGTAGCGCTTTAAGATTTTCCAGGTGCAGTCATAACAAATCTCAAACCGCTGAATGCAAGACTCAACAATTGCCTCTTTATTTAATACGCTCAAGTTAGCCTGCTGATGGCTGTCTAGATAGTTAGCGTATTGCAACTCGAGATGCGACAGCGACTTTTTTAGTTTGCTGTAATCAATCATGAAAAACACCACGACTTAAATATTTTACAGACTGTACAAAAATACTGTCCGGTAAGGGGAAGCATATTAAGAATCAGTCTGACTACAACACGTTCGAACCAGCCTGACAAATTTGTACATCATACTGGCTAGTGCTTACCCAGTCGAATGGCACATAAACATAACCGCCGAGCGACGTCACTAAACGTCACCGTGCGAGTCAGCGTGTCTGCTGCTCAAGATCAGCAAGCCAACGTAAGGCGTATTCTCGATCAGGTCCACACATCTCAGCTGAGGGTTGTAACCCACCGCAAAAGGCTGGGCGCTCGGGTTGACCGAAGATGGCACAGCGATTGTCTGGCAAGAGCTGCACGCAAGGTACGCCCGCCGGTTTGCCTTGCGGCATTCCTGGGATGGGGCTGGTGATAGAGGGCGCGATACAGCAGGCACCGCAATCAGGGCGACAGCTCATTACGCTATTCAAATCGATCTTGTTTTGCATCGTCACGAAGCGCAGAAGGTTAAGAGGACACACGCTGCTGCACAATCATTAATCAGTCGCATACGCCTTTGAGAGCCTCAGCACACTCACTGCAGACGATCAGTATCCAGAAAATCTGGCAAGGCAACGATGGCAATGCCGTCTTCGGCTAACGCTTCGCGTTCTTCACGCGTGGCAGTGCCGCGAATGGGGCGCTCGTCAGACTCGCCCTCGTGGATACGTCGTGCCTCGTCAGCAAAGCGATCACCAACGTTTTCAGTTTTGCTGACAAACTCGCGCATCTGCTGCATGACAGCGGCTTGCATTTGCATCAGTTTTGCCGCTTCGGGATTCGCTGCAATCAAATTACGCGAGGTTTCTTGCGCAGCAGCGGTGGCATCAGCCGAGGCGTTTGATTCAAGACGAGGTTGCTCAAAATGCCCCACATTGATCCTGGGTGCCGATAAGCGCTTTTCGATTTTGTCGTTTTGACAGAGCGGACAGCTCATCAGGCCACGAGCCTGCTGCGAATCATAATCTTCGTGCGAGCTGAACCAACCCTCAAAAAGATGGCGATTACCGCATTCAAGATCGAAAACTTTGAGTCCCATGAGCCTTAGGTGGGGCTAAATGCCCGCTTTTCAAGCTTTGAAGTATACCGGAGGGCGTGCTACCCCGGCTTCACCCGACTCCGACCATTCAGCGACCTTTCAAGCAAACTCTAGTCGTGGCACTGCAGCTAACAGTTCTTTGGTCACGGCATGAGAAGGTGCCTGTAACACTTGCGCGGCCGTACCCAATTCAACGATATGCCCAGCGTCCATCACCGCCACCCGATCGGCAAAGTATTCGACCACCCCAAAGTTATGCGTGATGAACAAATACGCCATGCCAGTTTCGCGTTGCAGATCTTGCAAGAGATCAAGAATTTGAGCCTGCACCGACACATCCAGTGCTGAGGTAGGCTCATCAAGAATCAAAATCTTAGGTTCAACGGCGAGCGCACGTGCGATGGCAATGCGCTGTCGTTGCCCACCCGAAAACTCGTGCGGGTAACGCAACGCAGAGTTCTCTGGTAAACCGACACGCTCAAGCAGATAAGCAATGCGGCGCGCCTGCTCAGCCGCCGACCACTCAGGGCGAAGCGCAGCGATCCCTTCTTGCAAAATGGCGCCCACTCGCATGCGTGGATCAAGCGAAGAAAAAGGATCTTGAAACACGATTTGAATTTGACCGCGCAGGGCTTTGAGCGCGGCACCAGAGGCTTGCAAAATGTTGGTGTGCTCAACGACAGCAGAACCTTTGATCGACGCACTCCCGTCTAATAACCTGAGTAAGGCTTTGGCAACGGTGGTCTTGCCGCAACCCGAGCCGCCCACGAGCGCCAGCGTTTCGTTGGCGTGCAGCGTAAAGCTGACGCCTTGCACCACCTTGTTGTAGGCCACGATTCGACGTAACAGCCCTTTACGAATTGGGTAGTGCACTTGCAGTTGTTCAACCTGCAAGACCTCAGTCGCTTGACTTGGAGTCGTGCGAGAGCGTCCAACCCCCTCGCGCGCTTGCCCTTGCGCCGACAGGGCTCGCCCGCGCTTGGCAAACGTGGGGATCGCGTCAAACAGTTCGCGTGCGTAAGGATGTTTAGGCGAGGCAAAAAATTGCTCGGCAGGCGCCGTTTCAACAATCTCGCCATAGCGCATCAGTGCAACAGTATCTGCCACGTGACGCACAACCGCCAGATCGTGCGTAATCAACAATACCGCCATCCCCATTTCTTTTTGGATATCAGCGAGTAAGGCCAACACTTGTGCTTGCACTGTCACATCCAGTGCAGTCGTCGGTTCATCGGCAATCAACAACTCAGGTTCGGCTGCCAGCGCAATCGCAATCATGATTCGCTGTTTTTGCCCACCAGAGAACTGAAAGGGGTAATCATCGATGCGAACGTCTGGGTCGGGGATGCCCACCCGGCCTAACCATTGCACGGCTCGTGCGCGGGCTTGTGCACCGCGTAACGCAGTGTGCCGTTCGATGGGTTCAAGAATTTGCTCACCAATGCGCATCACAGGATTCAAACTTGTGCCAGGCTCTTGAAAAATCATGCCCGCACGTGCGCCGCGCACTGAACGCATCGCCGCTTCAGAGAGACGCGTTAAATCTGTACCTTGCAGATCGACTCGCCCGCCCACCACACGTAAAGCCTCTGGCAGCAAACGCATCAGCGCCATCGCGGTCATACTCTTACCCGACCCCGATTCGCCCACTAGAGCAAAGGTCTCACCACGATGAATCGTCAGGGCTAAGGCTTTGACGGCAAAACGGACTTGATCGTCGGTGTCGATTGCGATGTCGAGGTCGGTGACGTTTAACACCACAGACATGACTGGTGAGGTTGCTCGAATCGTTGTCCCATCGATGGACGGTGCTGAGCTAGCCACAATTGGCGACTGAGGCGCGAGGGTAGCCGTTGATTGGTCGAACGCCGTTACAGCCGCTGATTCTGAACCTGAACTTGAACTTGAACTTGAACTTGAACTTGAACTTGAACTTGAACTTGAACTTGAACCTGAACTTGAACCTGCACTTGAACCTGAAGATCGAACGCTCAGCTTAAAGCGCTTGGGTCTGAACGCCCTGGTTCGCGGATCAAACGCATCACGCACTGCATCAGAAAATAAATTGGCTGATAACACTAAGGCCAGCATAAACAGAAAGGCCGTCAATAGGTTCCACCAGATCATCGGATCACGCGACATCTCTAGACGGGCTTTTTCGATCATCGACCCAAACGAGTTCATACTGGGATCGACACCGATGCCTAAATACGACAAAACGGCTTCGTACAGCACCAGCCCCGAAAATTGCAGCACGACCGTAATGAGTACGATATGCATCACGTTAGGCAACAGGTGGCGCGCCATGATGCGCATGTGTGAGATCCCGAACGCGCGCGCGGCCTGCACGTATTCAAGCTCGCGTAGTTTCAGTGCCTCGGCACGCAATAAACGACACAGGCCAGACCAGCCGGTTAGGCCCAAAATCATGCACAGTAAAAATAAACGCAAGTCAGCGCGCTGTGCAGAGGTTGGAAACATGCCGGGGTGGGTATCGATGTAGACCTGCATCATTAATACACAAGCGCCTATTAACAACACACCTGGGATTGAGGTTAACGTGGTGTAGAGGTACTGGATCACATCATCGATCCACCCTTTGAAATAGCCAGCTGAAATCCCAAAAATCAAAGCGGGTGGCAGCATGGCAACGGTTGCTAAGCTACCAATCACCCAGGCCGTGCGGATACTTTTTAAAGCCTGCCACAAGACATCGTTACCGGTACGGTCAGTGCCAAGCACGTGATACCCAGACGCCAAGCCGAATACCGCGCCAAATAGCAGGCACAACAACGTCATTGTGATTAAGATTGCCCGCCAAGGGACTTCAGTTTCACCACGCCAGACTTGAAGCGCGAAGGCCGCCTTCGACGGCTCGTGCGCAGATCCAGCTGAGTGCTGAGGGTGATGAGGTTGTTGCGACCCCACATCTTGTTCAGAGACAAGTACGTCTCGACGGCCACGTCCGACCCAACTTAGCGTTAACACAATCAACGAGCAGGCCACCAGTAAGCCTGCCAACAACCCAAGCAGCAAGCGTTTCGCGACGTCGGCACCCCACTGCTCGTCGGGTGCGGTCAGATGCTTACCACCAAAACGCAGCCGCGGAAAATCTCGACGCGGTTCACCGCCCTCTTGCAGAATCGACTCTTTTGTATATTGCAGCCATGCCAGCGGAGCTGAATAGGTTTTTTCAGGTCTCGCAAACGCCGTATCTTCAAGCAAGGCATCGAGCAGCGACTTGACTTTTGGTGCGTAAATCGGTGCGGTCGCTGTCGTCGCACCGGAGGCTTTAGCCGCCGTACCCGCACCTGACGAAGCGGTCACAGAGGTCGTGCTAGACGAGGCTGCCACCGGCGGCAAGCGTGGTTGATAGTGCAACGAGTCAAGCAAACCAATCACGATAAACACTAACAACACGACGGCCGAACACATCGCGGGGGTATTACGCGCGACCCTGCCCCACGTGGCACGCAGCGCTGGCGAACGCGACGCATAGTAGGCATACCCCAGCACCGCGAGCAACAGCGCAAAGAGCGCGATATCCGTCCAGAGAAAAATAATTTTAGGCATGATGGTTACTCGAAACGCACGCGCGGATCGGCGAGCGTGTACGAGATATCAGCCATGATCAGGCCAACGATATACAGAGACGAACCCAAAAAAACCATGGCACGCACGATTGAAAAATCTTGGCCACTCAGCGCATCAAGGGTATAGCTACCAAGCCCTGGAATCCCAAAAAAAGATTCTGAGATCAAGCTGCCCATAAATAGCAAAGGTAGCGAGGCGACTGCGCCCGTCAAGATGGGCAACAGCGCATTGCGCAACACGTGCTTGAACAGCACGACGCGTTCAGTTAAGCCTTTTGCACGCGCGGTGCGCACGTAATCTTTACCGATCTCCTCCAAAAATAAGCTGCGCAAAAACCGCGCTTCAGAACCTAATCCTGCAATCACCGCCACGATGATGGGTAAGGCTAAAAACTTAAGCGTATCCCAGCCACCCGCAAAGCCCGAATACGGGACAAGCCTCAAAATTTTTGAAAACAGCCATTGCCCCGCGATGATGTAAAACAAACTCGAAATTGAGAGCATCACAACACACAACACCACTCCCCAAAAATCTAATGCGGTTGTTCTAAAAAAAACTAACACGAGCGAAAACGCAATGCTGAGTGCCAAACCTAAAACAAAGGTGGGCACGGCCAGTGCCAAACTAGGCCACATGCGCGCTTTGATTTCACGACCAATATCACGCCCCTCGTCTGAGGCACCAAAATCAAACGTCAGCAAGGGAACTGAACGCTGATAAAAAATCGTCTCGGTATATTTTTTGACGCCCTCTTGTTTCACATTCAAAAACAAGGGTTTATCGTACCCCCGCTCGACTTTCCATTTCTCGACAGCATCGGCGCTGACGCGTTGCCCGCCAATGGCCAGACGCGCCATGTCGTCAGGCGTATTGACGGCAAAAAATAAAATAAAGGTAAAGAGATTGACGCCTAACAAGATCAATACGCCGTAGAGCAGGCGTCGTACAATGTAACCAATCATCGCGCCCCCTCTTTGGCAATCTCACCGTAGGCAGTTTGTCGATCTTGACGGCGCACCGCTCGCCAAGCGGGCCACACGATGGCACACAGCAACAAAGCAAACAAGCCCAAGGGCCACCAGACAGGTGGGTTCCATTCGGCAATTTTTTTATTACGCAGTACGGGATCGATCTTCATGTACTGCAAGGTATTGCGCACCATCTGCGTGGGCTTGGCATTACCCACCCACTGTTGAAACGCTCCACCTGATTTTGGAAACAATCCAAACATCCACGGCGCATCGTCTTGCAGTAACTGAATCATCTGCGCGATGACCTGTTCTTTTTCAATACCATCTGGCAGATCACGCATTTTTTCAAATAAGGCATCGTAGGCAGGGTTCACATAGTTTGAGGCATTTTCACCGCCCTTGCCTGCTTTGATATTTGGACCATAGAGCAAAAATAAAAAGTTTTCGGCGTCAGGGTAATCAGCCACCCAACCCCACATATACATTTGCGCCACACCCCGTGCCATCTTTTCTTGAAAGCGGTTGTAATCAGTTGAACGTACATCAAACTGCACACCCAGCTGTGCAAACTGACGTCGCATCCAGTCAAGCGTTGGGCTAGAACCCCCTACCCCACTGGCTGAATCAAAATGCAGCACCAAGGGTTCACCCGTTTGCGCATCACGCCCATTGGGATAGCCCGCCTCGGCTAATAAGGCGCGCGCCTGCTCAATCGATTTACGCACGGGCTTACCGTCATTGACGTCATACACCACGCGATTGATCCCCTCGACTCCCGCTTGGTATCCTAAGATCCCCGGCGGTATCGGCCCCTGAGCCACCTGGGCTTGGTCATTTTGAAAAATTGCGACATACTCTTCCCAGTTAAACGCAATGCTTAGCGCCTGGCGCAACTTACGGTTACGCACTTGCCGTTCAGGCGTATCACCCATCCCCACGACTGGGTCTTTCCAGTTAAAACCAAAGTACTGCATTTGCGCTTCAACGGTGGTGGGCAATTGAATACCGTGCTTGGCATAGAGTGTCGCTTTTGCTGCCGAGTCGCCTGCTGCCACGAGCATGGCGACCCCGGCATCGCCCCGATCAACCTGTGGGATGTCGTAATAGCCTTGCAAAAACTTACCTTGCAAGGGGATGCTTTCTTTTTCAATATTGAAAACAATCTTGTCGATAAACGGCGTGCGCTTTCCACAATCAGCCAATAGCCCCGCAGCACGATCTTGAGGTTCACCCTCGCAAGGATAGGGTTCGCCACGAAAATTAGGATTACGCACTAAGATGTGGCGACGATTTTGCAAAGACTCAGCCAACATGTAGGGCCCAGTGCCCACGGGCCAATAGTTCAAAGACAGATTGCGTTGCGCCATGCCGGGCTGGCTGTAAAAGCGATCTGCCTCCCAGGGGATGGGGGCAACAAACGTCATCGCCAGCCAGTACTTGAACTGTGGATACAAGCCTTTAACGCGGATACGCAAGGTGTGCTCGTCAAGCGCCTCGACGCCCGAGAAGCCCGCTTCACGCAAATCAAGCCACGGCAAATCTCGAGAGCCAGGCGGCAGATCTTTACGCAGGGTAGTGTCGATTTCTCGCAGGCGTTTACCATAGGCCTGCATCCCAACAATGTGGTCAGCGAGTGTTGAAAAAATAGGCGACGCCACACGTGGGCTTGCCAGTCTACGAATCGCGTAGACATAATCAAACGCCGTTAATTCACGCGTACCCGTCTG
>Ga0114968_10000463_pt1 | contig 30461 bp, 32 predicted proteins | sample M_130807_EF_Meta_FD_87020 | JGI IMG/M metagenome (GOLD analysis project Ga0114968, IMG submission 87020) | Freshwater microbial communities from Lake Montjoie, Canada to study carbon cycling - M_130807_EF_MetaG | ecosystem: Environmental > Aquatic > Freshwater > Lake | place: Lake Montjoie... | reverse complement strand
TGAACCGTATCCTGTGATGTATGCTCTTACCGCATCCAAAGTATTGCTGTATGTAACGGCATTGGTTGACGGATTATACTGTAAAATTCTTTTAGTTGCATAAGCACTAGTAGCACCACTTTGAGCATAAACGCTGGTATAGGCTGTGGTCTGTCTAGTGCTGTCGTTAAATGTAATTCCACCAATGGGCACACTTAAACTGCCGGTAGTGCCGGTGGTAATCACCTCAATGTCCTGATTGGTGATCAGACTTTCTATTCGATTGTTATAGTAACGAACCTTGCCTGTGTTCAGTTCATCTCCGGTGTATTGCCCGTTCCACTTGACTCCATCATAGATATAGACAATGCCATTTGTACCCGTATAATGGGTTCCTGTGGAAGCTGAATTGGGGAAATCTAAGGCCATATTTTTTTTCCTAACTCATGTATTTATGAGAACGGGCTTTGCGTATCAAAGGTCACCAAACCATTTTGAGCAGCGAGTGTAGAATTGTTGGTAAAGTCTGCTGTGGGAGCAAATTCAGGTGTGTTCATCAACAGTTTGGTCTGAGCCGTGAATACCGGACGAACCAATTGTTCGCGTGTGGGTGAAGGCACAGGTATGGTGGCAGACAACGGACTGTATAGAGCCTGTCCCACAGTGACCTTGATGCTGGTCAAATTGCCCTTCATGTACTTGTTGGCAGGTGGAAAATTCCAATAGCCCAAACTGGTAAAAGGTTGATCATAGTTTCTGCTGTCAGTAGTGACTCCTGTGGTACTGCGTACTCCGTTGAAAAAGGCCGTGTAGTTGTTAGATGCATCACGTACTAGGACCACATACTGCCATGCACCGTTGGTCCAGGCGGTAGGATTGGCCATCTGTGTGGTTCCTCTACCGCCGGCCTGCCATATGCTACAGGATCCTATTTCCATGATTATAGTGTTTCTGGTGCCTGATCCTGTATAAACACCAGTCTCACTGGCCAATAATATTGTAGGTAATGTAACACTAGCACCATGTTTGATCCAGTATTCAACAGTAAATGCACCGGAGCCTAGTATGGGACCATTGCTGATGGCCAATGATGATGTACCGCCGAATGATAGACTGCCTAGCCGATAGAACTCAGAGAAGAATACTGTCCCCGGTGCTATGTCTGTTCCTGGGCCTATGTTGATCATATTTAATAACCAAACCTTGCTTTATATGTAGCGTATTGAGACTGTATTGTTCCAAGGTCTAACACACCGTTATAGACCTTAACAAATCCTATGTTAGCAGTTTGTACCTCACTGCCGGATGAACGACTGAACAATCGCAACTGATTGAAACCTCCGCCACCAGCATTGGTTGCAGAAAATGTCACGCTTGACGGCGAGACACTGGTTACAGAATATAGTTGTCCTAGACCTGTTGAAGTGTTCCAAGTAGCCCAATCAAGATGCCAGAAGAGATCAGCACCCGATGACGGCAGGTTAACTGTAAAGTTAGGATAGAATGTTTGGTCGTGGCCGTTGTACAGGCCCATGAGCCAGTCTTTGCTGGCTTCGCTTTGTGTGTTCAATAATCTACCATCAACAGTTGCTATGCGTTTGTAGGCCATGAACACAGTATAACTTTGTCCGGTAACGTAATTAGGACCACCGTACATGGTATCTGTAGTTGTAGTGCCTGAACCGGTAAAGGTAAAAATCCCACCATTGGTAGCACTCCATCCTAATCTACTGCCGGAATTGGATACGGTGATAGTATATGCACCAGTACCGGCTACAGTACTTGCATTTGTAGGTACAGCCGCATAATTAGCCGCATCTAAATCATAAACCAATGTAGGCCCAGTTACCTGTTTATATCCCACATTGACCATCATAACACCTGACATATTATGTTAATCCTGATCCGTTAATAAACCATGTAGTTGTTGCAACTTTAACTAATGTTGCCATACCATATGCAACCAATGTGCGTGTTCCTGTGGTGCCTGTTCCCCCCAAATACATAGTGTCCGTAGTAATGGCAATGCTAGACGTCGTTGCACTTGGTCCAGCTATAATAGCAATAGTTGTTCCTACCGGAAATGCTGTTGTACTGTTGGCAGGAACTGTGATTGTCTGCCCTGTTGCTGTTACATAAATGTGTTTACCTTGATCACCGGCTACTAGAGTATAACTAGAGGCCGTTGAGTTTTGTGGCATACCTACGTAACCCAATGCTGCCGCGGTAGTTGCTGTTGTACCAGCACTGGCTAGACCTGTAAATGTAGTAGCAGTTACAGTACCACCTACAAATACTCCGCCACCAATACCAACTCCGCCAGCTACCTGTAAAGCACCTGTGGTAGTTGAAGTAGATCCTGTTAAGTTAGTATAAACTGCTATGTTGGTAAATGTGCTTATACCTCCAACATATAATCCGCCACCTATGCCAACACCGCCGGCTACCTGTAGAGCACCTGTGGTAGTTGAAACAGCACTAGAAGTATTTGTGCTTGTGAATATACCAGCATACGGACTAGTAATACCACCAGTGCTGGTGCTGACTTGATAACCGTTTAGTATAAAGTTAGTGGCAGTTACGGTACCACCTACAAATACTCCTTTACCTACACCAATACCACCAGCAATCTGTAATGCACCTGTGTTGGTTGATGTTGAAGCAGTGGTATTATACGTAGATATTATATCATCAGTTTGTACTAATGTGGTTGTTACTGTGGTATATTGTATGGTTAATTTCTGTGCAACAATTTCTCCGCCAACATATAAGTTGCCACCTACTCCAACACCACCAGTGACTTGTAATGCACCTGTCTGTGTTGATATAGCAATGGCGGTGCCGGGGATTGTTAATGTGCCTGCGGTGCTAAGACTTACGATTGCGTTACCATTAATTAGAGTTGATGAACTTGTATTGTCCAATCGAGTCCAATTTAAGTTGGTATAATTATCGGTTTGTACATAGCCAAAAAATTGTCCCAACCCATAATCAAATACCAGCGATCCTGGTCCAAGATTTGGATATGTATTACCAACTTCTGTACCAATTGTAAATGTTAGATCATTGGCCGGACTAGTACCACTTAGTTGTGTTCCTGCAATAGTAATAGTATCGCCTACTGCATAATTCTGTCCTTGATTATAGTAACTTTGTTGTACAGCAACATAATTGCCACCACCAGCTTGGACAGTAAAATATACCGGATTACCGTTCTGTGGACCACCATTACCATTTGTACTTGTTGCCATTACATTGTACCATGCTCTTGTTGAAGTTGGAGTACCTGTAAAATTGCTAAAAGTTGTCGAAGAGATCAATACTCCAGAATAGCCAAACACAATTCTGGTATTTAAATAACCTATATTTACTTGGCCGCCTCCCATGTTTATGGTCGGAGAAATACCGCCAATATTAATGTTGCCACTGCTATAGTCAGTGAAAAGATTTAGTGTTCCAGTGGATGCAGTTTGTAATCCATTGGGTAAACTAAGTTTACCATCGTTGCCAAAGGTCCATTGGTATCCAGTACTAGTGGTGTAATTGGTGCCTACGAATAGACCAACATTATCTACCTGTATGTATTGTTTGCCATCTGGGCTAGCAACTCCCCCACCAGCTGTAGGTGTTACAAACCAACTCGAGCCGTCTCCAGATCCTCCGGCAGGTCCTGGATAACCATTGCGGATTAGACTGCCGGTTGAGAATGTTAGATTACCACTTGTGCTAAGACTAACTGTCCATGTGCCGTTAACAACGTTCGTAGATGATACTGCTGCCCTAACCAGTGTGCTGGTATTAAATGATTGTGCATATGAAGAGGTTGTGGCCCAACTTGATGTAGTGGCACTGACAGCCTGAGCTATCAATGTACCAGTATTGAACGATAAAGCATATCCACTTGTTGTAGCAAAGCTGGCAGTGGTAGCACTAACTGCTGTACTAACAAGTGTAGCAGTGTTAAACGATTGTGCATATGAAGAGGTTGTGGCCCAACTTGATGTAGTGGCATTGATTGCACTAACTGCATTAGCTACCAATGTAGCAGTATTAAAGGCAGATACCAGCACTCCATTACTGTAAATATTACCACCTACATATAGACTACCTCCTATAGCAGCACCACCTGTAACTCGCAATGCTCCTGTGGTAGTTGAAGTAGACGCTGTGGCGTTGTTGACCCAAAAAGCAGTTGTAGTTACGGTACTAACACCGCCGGTATAGGCCGTAGACTGTACTGTGCCATTTGGGAACACTATGGTTCCACTAGTAGCAAATGTCCAGGTTGCTGTATTTGTACCTGTACTGGCCGAGACAGTGACATTACCAGTGTTTTGAAGATTTTGTATAGTACCAGGAACAGTTAACACACCGCTAGTTGATAATGAAACTGTATAAGTGCCGGCATATAATGTCGATGTAGTAGATCCACCTGTAACTGCTGTGGCCTGCACAGTTACCACACTACCTACCAGTGTGGCTGTGGTACCTGTGGCAAAATTAATAGTAGTTGGTGTTCCTAATACAGTACCGTTAAGCTGTACCACAATAGCACTGGCAGTAGATGTGCTGACTGCGTATCCATTGGTGTACATAGGTCCTGCATAAACACTGCCTCCTACACCTAATCCACCAGTAACTACCAATGCTCCAGTTGTTGTTGACGATGCTGCTGTAGCATTAGTAACATTAATAACCCCTGTACCTAACGATGAAGCAATTGCAGCATAGGTTGAACTGGTGGCGAATGTAGCTGAAGAAGCAGTGCGAGTGAATGTTGAACTAGACGCAAATGTTGAACTAGTGGCGTATGTTGAACTAGTAGCATACGTAGCTGTATTGGCACCTGTAGCATACGTAGAACTAGTGGCATATGTCGAACTAGTGGCGTATGTTGATGTGGTAGCTGAAATGGCTGTGGTTATAGTTCCGTACACAGTACCGCCAACATATAAACTACCACCAATACCCACACCACCTGTTACCTGTAGAGCACCGGTTGAGGTTGAGGTTGCACTGGTTGAATTGGCTAAAACTATACTACCAGTTTTGAATGTGCCATAGACCGCAGAACTTAATGTGTTAGCATAGTTAGTGCTGTACCATTCTAGGTTCTTATTACCATTAGACAGTACTAACCCTGCGACAGTATCAGTTCCGTTAAAATATCTAAATTTTATTCCAACATCAAATCCATCATTGATGGTCCAGGTAGATGTTGTACCACCTGGTGGAGTGTGTAATTCAATAAGGTTCTGTGTGTAGTTGGTGTTAGAACCTAGTGCATATGTTACTGCTCCTTGAAATGTTGCAGCACCAACAAATGTACTGGCTCCTTGAACATTCAGCTCCTTAGCAATGCCAACTCCTCCTGAAACAGTTAGAGCTCCACTTAGGTATCCTGTGCTAGAAGCAGTATTACTGACAAAGAATGTTGAAGTGGTACTGGTAGATACCGATCTAGCGGTAGTTTGAACGCTGCCATCTGGGAATACCAATCCTCCTGATTTATTAAATGTCCAAACATAATAGCTGCCGCTGGTTTTAACTTTAACTCCGTTGGCATTTTCCAAATCGATCTTTGCACCATTTCCGTTACTGTGTATTGATAGGTCTAGGGAAAATGCATCTCCACTGATATCATTGCCAAAAATAGCAGGTGCCGTTACTCCAGTGGTATCTACTACCAATCTATCAGTAGATGAACCAGGGAAATTGACATGCAGGCTGCCTGTCGACAGAACGTTAAAATTAGTAAGATAAGGTAATTCTACAGTACCATCGGGGTAAAAAGAGTATGCAACGGTGGCGGAACTTGCAAAGTTTGGTAAAATGGTTACTTTGGTTCCTGTGCTGTCACCGATACGATTGTTGTTGAATCTGATATTTCCTGTATCAGCTGTGGCGGTTATCTGTGATCCATTAACAGTTAAGGATCCCGAGGTACTGACGCTTAGGGCCGTACCACCTATATAGATTGTCGAAGTACCTACATAAAGACTATTCCACTGTTTTGACGGACTGCCTAAATTATAGGTAAGATCTGTTCTGGGCAAGATGTCACTGTCTACTGATATTAGATTACCACCACCAGATCCGCTACTTCCTACAGGTGGACTGGCATCAACCCAATAACTGTCATAATAGATATACAGTCGCCCTGCATCAGGATTATACCAAAGTTTGCCTAACCCGCCAGTAGGAGCTGTTGTGCCTGTGGTAACAGATCCTACAGGTTGTCCATTAACATAGGCATTGCCTACATAGAGACTACGCCACTGCGAGGATGTGCTACCTATGTCATAAGTTAAATCAATAGGAGGTATAAGATTTCCCGCACTAGTACCGTTCCATCTAACACCATCATAGATGTAGGTAACATTGTTAGTTCCAGTATAAACAGTTCCTATCGTGGGCGTATTGGGGAAATCTAATGGCATCTCTTTTTCCTAATTATCTATATTTAACCAAACTACGGTACCATTAAATAGACGGACTGATCTGAGCGTATGGCGGCCGTATTAGATCCTCCATAATAGTTGGCTGTCTGTAGTCTCAACAGATTGCTAGTTGGTACTGTGAAATTACCAGTATAGACACCTACATTGACCATGCGTAGATTTGTGATATATCCTCCAAAAGAATCAGCAGTAGTACCCGATGCTCCTTTAGCTCCTACATAGAAAGTAGATGAAACGTCTGTTAAACTGGTGCTAAACGCTGTACCACCACCAGTGACTATTGAGCCATTTTTGTAGAAGTAAAGAGTACCACTTATTCTAACCAACGCCCAATGTGTCCATAATTTATTGTATGTAGTCTTAGCCAATGCTGTGGCAATTGTAATTGATCCACCACTGTAATACAGTTTGACATCAACCGTAGAGCCACCGCCCTCAAAACTGCAACCTAAATTAGGACTTGCTGTGGTTCCATGCCACCAATGTGTGCTAGCAGCATTGGTATCGGTCTGATAGGAAAACCATTCTATGGTAAAATCACCAGTGTTCACTGCTAATTTTGAATTGGCTGCTATAGCACCGTAACTGTTACCGGATCCAAAAAACCTATAACTACCAGAAACACTACCAGCAAACGGACTTGATATACTGGTTCTGGCGTTGGCAGACAATGTCAGCGGATCGTTAAAAGGAGTTGATCCTGTGCCTAATACCGTTCCGGAAAGGGCAGTGACCCGGCTACGACCGCTTAAATCAGTTAACAGATTAGTGCCGATATCAGTGGCCAACAATAGAATGTTGGTAGTTGTGTTAGTTGCAAGTGGTAGACCTGGTACCGTGATGTTAGTATTGCCAGTATTATAGACTGCAGAAGATGTTACCCTAAAATTGTATAACTTGCCGATTAGGTTATTAGTGGTCCCGGTTCCGTGTGCAGACCCCCAGGTTCCTATTGATTTTTCCTGTACATTGTAATTGTTATTATCTGTAACAGATCCTGTTGCATTTTTTGCACCATTAACCCAGACCGTCAATGTGCCACTACTTCTGACCACAGCAATATGGTACCACACTTCTAATGCCCAGGTATGTCCAGGAACAGAACTAGAAGGCAAAGTTGCGGGAAAAACTGTGATTAAGTTGTTGTTTACATAGACAGAATCAGATGTATGGAGGATGGTCAATGCCCCAAGCACACTACCACTAAAAATACCCTGCCAAAAATCATGAACTATGCCATCGGCAAATTCAATGTTTGAATGTCTAACCCAATATTCTACTGTGAAATTGCCTGTGCCGACTGTAGGAATGTTGGCTAAAGATAAGGAAGACATTTTGGTTGTGTCTCCTGCCACCAAAGTAGTCCCTGCTGTGCTGCCAAAAATTAGACTGTTGGTATAGGCATTTCGGCCTCGATAACCGGCTGGATTCTCTCCACCTGCTACCAAAGTTTGCGTAATTCCTGTCATTAAACCAATCCTGCACCGTTAACAAACCAAATATCTGTTTCCACCTTTAATAAAGTAGCCATTCCATTACTTGACAAAATTCGATTTCCTATCTGATCAGTTCCTGCAAGACATAGCGTAACACCAGAACTGGTGTTGATAGAAAGACTACCTGTACCTCGTAGAATTAGTGTAACTGCTGTTCCTACAGGGAATTGCACTGAGCTATAGGCAGGAATCGTAATGGTCTGTATGCCAGTAGCTGTAGTACTGTAGATATGTTTACCTTGATCATTTAGAGTTAAGGTATAATTTAGGTTTGTTGTAACCTGCGGCACTACTAGATAGCCTACTTGAGTAGTACTAGTTGTACCAGTGGCCACACTGCCTAATACCGATCCACCAGTAACATTCTGTGAATTTACTGAAGTAGTAACTACAGTGGCCGTATTAAATGACTGTGCATACGTAGCTGTAACTGCCAGTGCAACTAATGTACCTGTATTAAATGACTGTGCATATGTGGCTGTGACTGCCAGTGCCATCAATGTACCAGTACCTAGCCAAGCCGTGGTCTGCACACTGTTATCACTGAATTTCAGTGTAGTCGCGGTGTTGACCAGTTGTATAGCTCCGGTCTTGAATGTGCCGTACGATCCTGTAAATATTCCGCCAACTTCTGTACCTGTACTATACCATTCTAAAGCACGTGAATCATTGGCTAGTACTAAAGCCGCACTAGTACCTGTATTAATGTAATAGTGCATTCTAATGCCAATGTCTTTGCCATCGTTAACAGTCCAAGATCCGCTAGTGGTATGCAGTTCTATAATATTGTCTGCAAAAACGGTGCTGCTATTAAAGACCGCTGGACCATTAACCGTTAATCCACCAAAAGAAACCGTGCTGGTGGTGAATAGATCTTGGTCAGTTCTACTTGGGCCGGTTGGGCCGGTCGGGCCAATTCCTACATCAGTAAAATTAAACACTCCCTGCATACTACCATATGTTTGATCTATATAATATAGGGTAGTAGGCACGCTAGTAGGTACCGTCCAAATTAATGTACCTGTGGTCACCCCATTATTTGTGATACCTGATGTATAGGCATTTGTAATTCCAGTAGTAGGAGCCGTTTTAATCCAAAAATTATGACCTGGTGCATTAACATTAAAATAGTAGGTAAACCCTTTTACTAGAGTGACTGTGGGGTCGTTGTTTCCTGATATAATCCAATCTGCACTACCAAAATTAGTGACTGCTATGGTCAATCCACCTGTGGTTCCTGTTGTTCCACTAGGTCCTTGTGGTCCTTGTGGTCCTTGTGGTCCTTGTGGTCCTAATGGCCCAATAACCGTATTACCATTAATGGTCAGCTGGTTGCTGGTATTTAGAGCCAGTGTTGATGTTCCTAGATGCAGGGTGTTTAAGTATGCACTAATCCATTGATTAGACGTGCTACCTAAATTATACGTCAGTGACGTTTGAGGTAAAATGTCACTGGTAACCGATAGTAGATTACCGCCAGATCCACCACTACCACCAGTTGGATGTATGTCTACCCAGAAATTATCATAATAGATGTACATCTGACCCAAATTGCTGTCGTACCAGGTTGTACCTGTGGTGGCATCAGTCGGAGGTGTGGATCCCACATAAGTTGAGCCAACTATCTGTCCATTGAAAATCAAATGACTGCCGGTGCTGACATACAGCCTTCTAGAGGCTAGGTAAATGCTTGAGCTTACATAAAGATTTTGCCAATTAAAATTGGCCGAACCCAAATTATAAACTGCGGTAACAGCAGGAAGAATATTGTAATAGGGCGTTGAACTGGTAATTACTATAGCGGAAATTTGTCTGAAATTTTCATTTACCTTAATGAAGGCAGATCGTAGACTGTCACCGTCGCCCGAATTGGCACTAGATCCTGTGTTAATATATTGAATGGCCATATTGATTCCAAATGTACTGGTTCTTTGCTTATTTAGTTGCTCTTAAAGGTAAAAGGTGCTAACATATTTCTGCAATATTAAGCACTATAAATAATCACGATGGCAACACTTATCCTCAACGCTGACGCTGCTCCCATCAGTATGCTACCACTCAGCACTATTACCTGGGAAGAAAGTATCAAATATCTGGTCACAGACAAGGCTGCTGTGCTGGAATGGTACGATGATTGGGTTGTACACAGCGTAAACTGGAGTACTCGTGTACCCGCTGTGATGATGTTGCGGGAATATCAAAAGAAGAAAACTGCTGTGCGTTTCAGCAAACAGAATGTATTTCTACGCGATCAATACTGTTGCCAATACTGTGGTGTTGACATACAGAAACGATATGCCACACTGGATCATGTATTGCCGGTCAGTCACGGCGGCAAGAGTACCTTTGAAAATTGTGTTTGTGCCTGTTCGACTTGCAACTCTAATAAAGGCAGCAACAAGAAGATTGTTCCAAAAGTCAAGCCTTACAAACCTGCTTATTATGAACTAGTGGAAAAACGTAGAAAGATCAGTTGGGATCTACAACATCCCAGTTGGGCCGACTACATTTAAGAATCTTTGATTTCTTTCTTTTACACTGATTGTCTTTAATTCTAGTACCGTAGTATTATTATCAGAAACAACACCGTTAAAATAAGAATTAAAAGAAAAAGTGTATCTTGTTTTTGTAATTTTATGTTTCTCCATAGAATGCTTTAATTCAGATGGAAAAATTACAAGTTTATTTTTTTTCGGTAAGGATGTAAAAATAAAATGATTTGGACCATTGAAGATATCAGAAGTATTATTAGTATGATGAACTCCAAGAATTTGTTCTATTCTTGCCACCGTTGAGTTTTTTTGATAGAAACAAGTCCCCGAACTTGCGAAAGAATCAAAATAAAACACTCCGCTAAAAATTGAGTTTGAATGTCTATGCTGGTTTATACCTTGTCCAAAAATAGTCTTTACGGGCCATGCGTCGGATATTACTAATTTTATATTTTTAAAATATATCTTTGTTACATCATCAAGGCATTGTTGTAACCAAGAGAAAAATTCTTCATGATAATAGGGTATATTTAACTTAGGATCAAGATAGGCAGCAGATGCAACATCGCTGTCATTAGACGCAAAATTTTCTAATTTGGCCGACGATCTCCAAAACAATTTTGTTTTTTTTATATCTTCTAAAACTAGATCAGTTAATGTATCGTCACACTCAAATTCGTATATATTAAATGAGTTGATCGGGACAATATTCATATTTTTATTTTTCTCTATAGACGATTCTGCCCTTACTGAGATCATAAGGGCTCATTTCTACCCTGACTCGATCCCCGGTAAGGATCTGTATTTTATGCTGTCGCATTTTACCGCTAATATGTCCCAATACAATGGGACCGTTTTCTAACTTAATACGAAACATGGCATTAGGAAGAACCTCATTAACAGTACCTTCCATGGCAATTACATCTTCTTTACTCACTGGTGTTAGATCTCCTTTAAATTTTTTCACCTACTCGAAATCCGCGAAACTTCAAGAATCGAGGAAAACGAAGACTATATGAGCCGTCTTGATTTTGTGTAACGGCATCCGCTCTTACTTCAACAACCTGACCAGCAAGGCTATTACGCCCGCTCCAAAACTGATCTCTATCACTGTCGCTAAAGCCACTACCCACATTGACTCGAATTGATCTCCCATCATCCACGCCTGAGCAAACCAATGCTCCAAGGCGTCCTGCGTTTCTTCCAGTGCCCTCTTCAACATCTGTAATCTCCAGGCTGACTTCAATATAGGGTTTTTGTTTGAGCCAACTGTGGCTGCGTTTGCATTCATAGACAGCATCAATGTCTTTGATCATGATACCTTCGTAGCCTTGCTCTACAGCATCTTTGTTGTACTGCTTGTATTCAAGTTCGCCTACCAGGCTGTCTAGATCCACTTCTTTTTGGGGGATGACGTCAATGCTGCCGATCTTGTCAAAGATGGCCTTCATAGCTCGCAATAGATTACTGCGACGACGCTGTCCCAAGATACTGGTGCCCTTAACAAATTCACTCAATGGCACAATGTCAAACAACATCAGTCGAGCATCTTGAGCCTGTACATCGTCTTTTCGATGCACCTGTTTCATCAGGGCCTGAAAGCTGGTACTGACCACTTCCCCATCCAGCACATAACTACGATCAATTAGATCAATATTGTCCAAAATAGACTGTGTAATGTGCGTAAAATTGGTCAGTTCTTTGCCGTTTCTGGTAAATTGAGTTACTGTTCGATTCTCTCGATCCACTACAGTAAGGCAACGAACTCCATCCAATTTGGGTTCAAGTAGCTTACGGCCCACAATCTTCTTTTCATGATTGGCTCCATCATGTGCCAACATGCACTCAAACACTGAGACCGGGGCAATACCAGGAAATACTTTGAGTACCTTGTTGATGGTCTTTTCACTGACTCCGCAACGTAGGTCTTTGATCAAGATACGACGATACCATCCATTCCATTGATCAACCGTGGCACAGAACATAAGATGCTCAACCAAATCACGAGCAGCGTGTCCAGTTGCCCTGCGATCGATTAGGGCTTGTACCTGTAGAGCAAAGGCATCCCAATGCAATCCAGTCGGACTGGTTTGTGGATCTGTGTCTTTTTTAACAGGGACCTGTTTTACACCAAAAGTGATCAACGGGTTTAGTGCCATTCTCATGCCATCAAACAATTCGGTATTGTCTCTTACGGCTTCGGCCTCTAGGATCTGTTCTTTGTTAATTCGGCTAGCGTGGACTTCTAGATCTCGAATAGTGCGAAAACAAGTACTCATAAATCTCTGTGTCTAAGTGTTAAGATACAGACATTGTATGATAAAACCTCTACACTGTCAACCATATATTAGATTGAAAAACTACTGCCGCAACCGCAGGTGGTCTCAGCATTGGGATTGCGTATGACAAAACTGGATCCCTGTAGCTCATCTTTGTAGTCTATTTCGGCACCCTGCAGATACTGCATACTCATTGCGTCCACTAGCACTTTCCAATCACCTAGTGGGACTTCAAAATCATCTTCATTTTGTTCTAGATCAAAGGTAAATCCGTAACTGAAGCCTGAACATCCCCCACCTTGAACAAAGGTACGCAGTTTGAGATTAGGATTATTTTCTTCTGCGAGTAAATCGGTAATTTTAGCTCTTGCACTTTCACTGATTGTTATCATATAATTATTTATCGCTATAAATACCATGTCCGCACAATTTTTACTCAAAAGGAGTGAATTATGAAACGCACACTGATCGCAATCACCCTGGCAGCAGGATTAGTTACACCTGCCTTAGCCCAACATCATCATGGCATGCGACATTTTGATCATCACCATGCTCATCGAGGAGATTGGAACTGGGTCGCACCTGCTATTATTGGCGGAGCGATAGCTTACGGTCTTACTAGACCTGCTACTGTTGTGGCACAACCAGCACCAGTATACATTCAACCTAATCCTGTATATGTACAGCAGGCTCCGGCTTATATTCAATATCCTACCGTGGTCATCGACGGAGTCGCTTATACTCGACAGGTTATGATTGTCAATGGTGTAAGCCAAGAAGTATTAGTGAGACAATAACATGGCTTACTCAGAAGCAGTACTGGACCATTATAACAATCCCAGGAACGTGGGTAAATTAAACCCAGATGATGCCAATGTAGGCACCGGGCTAGTGGGAGCACCGGCCTGTGGTGATGTGATGAAACTGCAAATTCGTGTAGAAGATGGTATTATTACAGATGCCAAATTTAAAACATATGGATGTGGATCAGCTATTGCTAGCAGCAGTCTGGTTACAGAATGGGTCAAGGGCCGAACATTAGATGAGGCTGGTTCCATTCGCAATACAGACATTGCTCAAGAATTAGCATTACCACCAGTGAAGATACATTGCAGCATTTTGGCCGAAGATGCCATCAAAGCGGCCATTGCTGATTACCAAGAGAAACATGCTGACACTAACTGACGTTGCAGCCAAAAAAGTAAAAGATAACATAGCACGTAGAGGTCGAGGGTTAGGAATTCGAATCGGTGTAAAAACCACAGGCTGTAGTGGCCTGGCCTACACATTAGAGTATGTAGATTATATAGACCAAACATTGGCCATATTTGAAAGTAATGGGGTATATGTTTATGTGGATCCAAAACACATACCATACCTAGAAGGTGTAGAAATGGATTGGCGACGACAGGGCCTTAATGAAGGGTTTGAGTTTGCGAATCCTAATGAAAAGGATCGTTGCGGTTGTGGAGCGAGTTTCCGAGTATGAATAAACCTTGGTTAAGAGAAAACACTCAAGATTGGATTACCCAATTAGAACATCGATTGGAAGATATCAATTACTACCTAAACTGTGCAGTAGCTTGGTGCGAGGAGCGGGGAATCACTGACGATCGTAGTGTTATGGTCTGCGGCTTTATTACCTGTATTTGGGTCAGTCACATGCGTAATGAGCCTATCAGCTACAGAGAAATGTTAGAGTTCTTGGGACTAACCCATCTTGACGAAGGGTTGGATCAAATATACAATCTAGGCCCGATGTTGAGCAAATTGGATCACGAAGAAGTCCTACAGTTGTTAGTAGGAAGACTACAAGACTTTTAGCCTTTGCCGTCGTAGTCTTTAACTGGGCCGCCGTGAATTTCACTCTTGGCCTTTTTACCTTTGAGCCTTACACCAGTACCCTTTTTTCCCTGCGTACCTGTTCCGTCTGTATGATCACTGTCATGTGCTCTCAGTCCTAGACTGACACATTGAGCATACCTAACGGCACTCAGTCGTTTAATAGCACATTGACTTTTGGTAGGATGTGCTATATTCTTTTCAGTGATAAATTCTTCGGCTCGCATCTGTTATTTATTTAAACAAGATGAGACTCATGATCACAGTCTGTGCCGCAAATCCCATACAGATGGTTGCAATATAGATAAAGTTGCGATCAATTAGGCTTTTGAAGAACAAGGTGATTAGGGCACTCCAAACAAAGATCATGAGATCCACAGGAGGAAGTTTATCAGTTTGACCTAACAGTACTGACAATAGCGTAGGAATACTGGCAAAGTGCAACAGAATAATAGTGATCCATCCTAAGGTATGAGCACTAATACGACCTAAATGCTCCCTAAGAAACTGATAGACAGTAATGGGTAAATTTTGAATATGTGTAATAAAAGACATCATTTTATGCTCACTCGTAAAAAATATGTTGACCAATTTTGGTAATGCGTTTTCGATTCCATCTAGGATCGATGTATGCGGCATGATAATAGAGTGCGTTCTTTAGACTGGGCAATCTAAACCCTTCCAACAGCACTTTTTTAGCCACGGCCATACTTTCGTCGTAGGCTGCCTGATTGACTGGACGAAACTTGACAGTTCTATCACAGTACCAACTAAACTGGCAAATGACTTTTTCATACAGTTTGTTCTTTTGATAGATCACTTTACAGACATCGTCTGGAAACTGTCCACTGGCTGCTCTGTTCAGGGTAACCTGTGCCACTGCTACCTTACCTTCAAACGGCTCATTGGCCGCTTCATGGTAGATGTTTTTGGCTAAACAGCCTAGTTGTTGATCTCTGATCTTAGTGGTCACATCAGATCCAACGACCTCTTCGGTATTGGACAGTTTAGTGTCAACAGCCCAATTAAGCAATTTCACTGACGCCAGTAGAGCTATCAACATTAGCAATGCACTAATGGCATTGATGAGATTACGAGGGATTTCAATATTTTCCTTTTCCCTGTCTAATACAGTTTCAGTCATAATGACCTCCTTTTTTGTGAGGGTAAGTTAATTATCAACAATCGATGATTGTAGCTTCAACAAGCCTACAAATCAAACAATTTGAAGATAATACTGGGTTATTTTATGCCAATCAGCATAAATCTATTGAACGACCACTCTGGATAGTTAAAGTTCTTTACCCCTGAAAACGCAACAGTATCAAGAGGATATGTCTGTTCAAACTGAGTCAAATTTTGAAAATCAAACACATGATCAAGATGTGGCATATCTGCACCTTGTAGGGCTACCGCGGTTCCTTTAGGTATTTGGTTAAACCACTCTAAACTTTCAAAATGCTCAGTACTGGTATTTATAATCAGATCTACCCTGGTTGGAACAACTGTGTTACAGTCCATGGTCACAGACTTGAATTGCCAATCTTGCCATTTCCAATATTCATTAACCATATCAGCCACAACCTCACAGTTGGGATCAACGTCAATGCTGCGTATTTTTTTGACATTGATATTGTTTCTGGATTGCAATAGGAATGCCGTAAGTCCATACCAGCCACCATAGATCCATATTTCGTCAATACGATCATACAGTCGTTCTAGTTCCTCACAGAGCCAAATTTTACTGCCTATCTGGCCGCTGCTGAAAGCATCTTGATCTATTGTCAGTGCCATTCTATCGAGGGGAAAAGTTTTACAGTTTTGTAGTCAACGTCGTAAACACTGTTGGCTATGAAATCAATAACATCGATCACTGCCTGTGTAGGCATAGCTGATTCAGCAGGTCCACAGGGATAGGGATTACTGGCATTCCATAGGCTGGTGTTAATTCCGCCAGGATGAATACTAGCAACCTTTATTCCCTGTGTTCTTAATTCTTTCCCAAGCACTCCTGCAAACGCTGTCAATCCGTGTTTGGCAGCACAGTATACTGATTGATTTTCCAGTTCAGATAACCCTGCTACTGAATTAATAAAAATTATTTTGCTGCCATTTCGCAATTGTCTTAGACAGAATTTAGTGGTATAGATACTGCCTTTTAGATTGATATCTATGATCTGTTCAATGTTACTGATAGACTCACTAGAAAAAGGCTGCATTGAAAATACCGCGGCGTTGTTGATCAATAGATCAATGTCCGAATGAATATAGGAAATTGCTTTGGCCAATTCATCTCTATTTGAAATATCTGCGGAAAGATGTTGATAGTTGCTGTGAGTTAATGATTGAGTTCTTGATATGCCTGTAACAGACCAACCTTTAGATAAAAAGTGTTTGGCAGTTTCTAGACCCAATCCTCTGCTGGTACCGGTAATTAGAGCATGCTTATTCATTTAACATTCTCATAGTGTTGACTGCTTCTTGAATTTCTCTATAGCTGACATCATTGACAATTCTGCACTGTCCTATTTGTGTAGGCAACGGCAAGTATTGATTGCCGTTCCTATGTTTTATAACATCTTTAAATCCTAAATCCAAGAGGTCTTGGTTGTAAAAATCTTCATGCTGAGTAGGAAGATTAAATTTTTTGATTACATTAAAGATCTTATACAAACTTTGATAATCTAATAGAGATCGATTGACAGATATACAGCAGCTAAACAAACAGTCTAAAATAACTGCCTCGCCATGTAGCATGGTTTCTATGTTTTTCATTTCAATCACAGGGCTAAATGTATGACCGAAATCTACTTCTCTCTGTAGATTGCGTTCCCAAAGATTTTGATTCAGTGCTGTTATCATACCTGTGATTGAACGATCTATGATAGCATCAGCATCTTGACCTTGAAACTTAGCTTCAATTAAACCGTTTGATGATTCCAACAGCTCAAACAGCTCTAGATCCAGCACAATGGCCAATTTCAATATTTCTGCTACTCCGTTAGCAATGTCTCTAGCAGTTTGAGTTTTGATAAAAGATCGATCAATGATAGTTGTTCTAGGAGGATAATAACTGCCTAATCTGTTTCTTCTATCAAAATGATTGATACTGGTCTTGGCTCCTACACTGGCATCAACAATGGCCAGCAAGGTGGTAGGTATTCTTATGTAAGGTATTCCCCTACGATAGATACTGCAACAGAATCCCACAGTGTCTAATAACACTCCTCCACCAATAGCCAAGATAGGTTCGGCCCTTCTTAACACCTGTTGTTGTTCAAAGAAAGACAATATTTGCTCTGCCAAAGAAATATTTTTTGTAGATTCTTGACAGTCAGTTACCAGTACTGCATCTTTTGATTTTAACTTGAATAGTTCAGGATATAGATCATAAACTGTGCGATCAACCACGACAATATTACGTCCTACATTTGAATCTATATAGGGCTTGATATTGTCTATTTTGGTAATATCAAACTCAACAGGAATGTTGGCCTTGACTGTCCATTTCATAATAAATCATTTACAAGATAACATGCATGAACATAAAAGAATTTTGCAGCATCTACATACCCAGCATGGCATTTGAAGGGCAGCATCCTAAAAAATTGTGTTGCTTCAAACAGTTTTATCAGTGCTAACTCTTCATCACTGCATCTATCTGCTAGAGTGCTGTTGAAAATATCATTAAATCTAATCAATTCACTAGGCACCACCGCATTAGAGCTCATTGCATTTCCATCAACTGTTACTCCATGATCGTTGTAGACTCCGTATAAGCTATGACTACACTGTAAAACCATTGAGTAATCTGCTAGCTTAGAGTCTACTATACCTTCTTCATAGAGATCTATAAAGGTTACCTTTTTGGTCAAAGGATCGTACAGCATGTTCTCTAGAGTAGGATTTCCGTGAACATATGATTCCTCGGTAATGTTGCCATTAAACAGTTTTTTAAATTTTTGATATGTCTTATTGAGTCCTCTAACAGTCTTTCCTTGATAAGTGTACGATCCCAACTGATAGAATTTTTCAAATTCAGAAAATTTTCTAGCATCATTTAATTTTTGTTCTACCTCTTCAATAAAATATAAAGATAGGGAACTGGCACAATGCTTGTATCTATGTGAATGTATTAGATCAAAAGATTTCCATAAGGCTGTATTCAGTTCTAATACCTGTTGACCTGCTAATAGATTCTTTTGAAATAGAGTTTTAATATCTAGATTAGGCACATATTGCATTTCCACATAGGCATGATTATTTTCTTCTCCTATGTCTCTGATCTCAGGTACCAGTCCAGGAAACATCTGATTAAATCTCTGTAGCTTTTTAAATTGGCTGTACCAACGGACGTAGCCATATTCTCTATCAGAATCTAATCTCACATATTTTCTAATAAAACTGTCTTGATCAGTTTCATATAGTTTGGTAGTGTTTAGAGAACCACCTTTAAGAGTTTTTACATTTTGTATTTTCATAGTCTTTTAAAAATTTATCAAGTTCGCCAGGAGTACCCACTGGCCAAAACTGTTGTTGATCAATTTCATAATGATCAACAGCCAGGCCTCTTGCTATAGAGTAATTATAAACCGGTGCAACATAATGCTCTTTATTTGAGTTTTTATTTTCAAAGATCATCTGCTGTGCATCTTGGAAAAAGTCTCCTGCTCTAGCCCAGTGATACATACCGCAGGTGGCAAGGTCACTGATCCTTTCCTTTTCTTTCAGCTCCATTACCTGATTGTTTTCTATTTTGATATAGCTGTAACTAGGGTTATCACTTTTAAATGTCAGCACATACGATGTCGATTGATTGGCAGACAATTTGGCCATAAAGTCTTTAGAATCCCAATCTATATATTGATCACAATTGACTGACATCAAAGGCTCATCATGATCTATGTAGTCTCGAGTTAACAAGAGAGTTGCGGCTGCTCCAGATGTTGATCCTGGAGACACAATGATTTTGTCACCTATAGACAAAAGGTCTTGTTCTAAATTTTGATACTGATCTAGATGTTGTTGCCTAACTATAAAATAAATCCTGCCGGGAATTTTCAAAGTTTTCACAGCATGATAGATCATAGAATGACCAAGATATTCTATAAGATATTTGGGCTGACTGTATCCTGCATCCCTAAATCTTTGACTTTCCCCACAGATGCCAAAAACAATATTCATTAGTCTCTCGTGTAATGATCTCGTTTGCCTACATAATCATTTACGGATATTCCATTGCTTTCACAGAGGGTTACTTTTTGTTCTCTGGTCAATGTTTTCCATATTAGATCAATGCCCTTGTTTAACCTTTCAATTATGTCAGGAGTAACCATCATAATAGGATCTTTATAATCAAGAAAAATATCAGGCCTGCAGACCTGTTGATTTAATATCGATCCACCAGGCATATCAATGTTCTTTTCTCTGCAATAATCTTCTAGGCAGTGCTCAGGACTTTCTTTACCGGTGGTGGCCATAATTATAAATCGTTGACTTAATAGATCATAGGTATGGCTATCTGACATAAACCCATAATCAGTAACTCCTGTAGAACCATATCCTAGAGCAATTCTTTCTTGACTATTTCTAAAGGGAGGATCTGGCGTATACATAGTCATTGGTTCAATTTCATAAGGCTCCCACTGTAGCCAATTTAGTGTGTCGGTTCTTTGATCGAACACAGCATCGTATTTTTGACCATGTGTATTTCGATACAGAGACAAATTATAATTCAACCAAGCCGGTCCGGTCCAGGCGGTAGAATAAACTTCATGCAAAGGACATTCTATCAACTCCACTAGATTTTTTCCATCAAAGTCTCTTTTTATAGCTGCTAGATCATAATCTGCATCATCCCAAGTGGCAAAGTAATAGTCAACCTGATGGGCAATTTTTTCATATATGTAAAAATGATTGTGTTTACAGAAATTCCAGGTTCTTAATTGCCCTCTAATCATTACCGCAATTTTATTGTATTTCTTCATGTCAGTTCCACTGCAAATTATCTAGGTAATCTTCTAAGTCAATACCATATTTTCCGCACATTTTGATTTTTTCTTCTTTAGACAACGCTCTCCATGTTTCATAACTGTTGTTCAGTCGCTCAAAAAGTTTGACATCTTTCTTAGCATCTATTTCAATCAAAGGAAAAGGTACTGCTGCACAAATGTCTGGCCTACACAACATTGTTTGAAAAAGTTTAACAAACTCAGCTTTTATACCCTGCTGATATAACCATTGTGCAAAAAAATATTCTAAATTATCAGTTCGATCCCAGTCATAGGCAAATCGTGTACACAGCAGATCAAATGTTTCACTATGTGCCATAAAACAATAGTCTTTGATATGGGGTTGTTTTACACTACCATTAGGATCAAAATTAGTCACTGGCCAAACTGTACTGTATAATTTGTTTTTTTCTAAAACAAAAGGACTAAATGGTGGATAGTTCTCTGGTCCATCTATGTTTGGTACGGCATCACCGCTATATTTGGCCAAAGCAACATCAAATCGTTGATCAAACACAGCATCGTAGGTCACTTGTCGTTCTCTGATCTTTTTGTAGGGCAATAGATTATATGGTAGCCAAGCCTGTGATTTCCACGGGTCCATGAAATGCTCTATTAATGGTCCTGTTGTAATGGCTATAAGGTTTCGACCTTCAAAGTCATTTTTCATTTGTTCTAAATCTAGATCAAATGTTTCCCATACACTAACATAGTAGTCTACATTGTCTGCTATTTGATCATAACTGTAGAAAATATTGTCTTTGACGTAATCCCAAATTCTTTTATGCCCTCTAATAAAAACTGCAATACGTTGATATTTCATAGTTTCACCATTTCTCTGTTGCCTCGACGATAGGACCATTTGCCCATAGGATTAGAACCAAAGGCCGTTGACTTTGCATAGCTGGCCACAATGAGATCTAGAAATTTCTTATACTCCTGTTCAAGGTCTTCCACGCTGTATTTCATTGAGGTGTAATCAGTAGAAAAGATATTGCTGTAGTAAAAGAATGGGCGATCCTTAACCGTCTTGGCCAACAGCTCCTTAGTCTGCTCTAGATCAAAAATGTTACTGACCACAAACTCTGCAGGTGATTGCCTAAAATCATTCCACAGTTTCTTAAAACGATCTTCACCTCCAAACTCTTTCATCATCAACTCAATGTTTTCTTCTTGACTACCGTTGATAAATTTGTACATTCTTTTGACCTCAATGGGCTGTTTTTTGAGATAGCTTAGGAGATCATTGCCATCCCAATTGGCCTTGAGATTCTTTAGCCATTCAACAGATTCTTTGTTGTAATCATAGAACACAAATTTAACATCTGGGTTATAGATCAACATGTCCAAATATTTGAATCCAGCGGCTGGGCCAAAATAGGTATCGCAACCAGACAAAGGTAGATTAAACGTATAGGCTTCACTGTTGAAAATCCAAATAGGTATTTTGGGATTGAACCATCTTTCTAACAGTTTACGTTGATTGGGGTTGGTCAAGGAGGACCAATTGTTAGTGGTCAGAGCCGTATAGAAAGTATCGCTCTCATGTATAGGGTAAACATAAAGCCTACACTCCCGCATGGTATGAGTAAAGTTGTCAATTTGTAAACCGTGCTCAAATGCTGCTTTGAGGAACCCCCACCCTGGGTAGGATCTGGTCTGTAGGCTAGTGCCCGGCTGTCCTTTCATCCAATAGGGTGTATACCGATCATGAAAGTTTTCCTCACTGCGACTGTAGTTGGGCAACTGTTCTTCCACTGTTTCCCATCCACCAAATTTAGGGCTGCCCAATCTACGCCATTGAGCAGGATTGATCACCATCATTTGGTTGTGTATCTCAACCCAACCAGTACCCTTTTCTGCTTGCCAATCCAGTGTAAAGGCCATTAAGAAAAAATCAGGGTTGGCCTGGCAGTAATTGTTGAGCTCTTCAAAGAAACTATTGATGCGTATGAAGTTGCCTGCATTTTGTATTATGATGATGTCCCAACCGTCACTGGCCGCCATAACATCATCTATACTGTCGTAATAGACCACATCTCCCTGCAGACTGCTGGTGCTCATCCTATAGGTAAAACTGTAGGTCATGTCGTACATTTTCTTAAACAGTTGGGGATGCCGAGTTCTCAAATTGTCCTGATCCACAATGGCATACAGAAATTTACGTTCTGCCAAATATCGCTTGTTGATCTGTATTTTGGTAAAGACTGCATCTTGAGTCATAGTTTGAAAAAATCCTCTGAATAATAACCGTGTACAATGACGTGATATCTAACCTCACTGCTGCGATTGATCACCACATGCTCTCGAGCCACATCTAATATCATACCACGGCCTGCACGAAACGGCACTAGGCCTGCACCTTTGAACACAAAGTCGCAGCCCTGTGGATTATTGATGGCAATGTTCAATGGACTGAATATGCGACCAGGCCCATCGGTATGAGGCATAATATAGCCGCCTGGAGCCAACCTCATGATTCTCACACGATCAAACACACGATAAGGTAATGCACTTAGAAATTTCTGTAGATTAGGCACACGCTCACAGACCTCTGTCCAATGATAGCCTGCGGCCTCTAGGCTGTCAAATCCATATTTGGTATAGTGTTCGGTCTTGTGGGGGGCTATACCATGTAGGGTTAGACTCTGCCATCCTCTATGCCCGTAACCTTTTTTCTTGTCTTGGCTGCGATGGTTAAAATAAAGATCATCTACGGCCTGGCATTCACTCAGCAGCAGTGATTGATCAAAATCAAATTCAATTGGATAGTAGGCACAGTCCTTGTCGGGCTGGGCGGCCTCTATACTATCATGTTGACTACTGACACAGAGGTGATTGGCGTCATAAAACTCCTCCAGCTCTTGAGGGAAGATGTCGGTAGTCATATGTCAACAACCTCAACTGCTACAATACTGTTGAATCGACTCCATACCTTTTGATTCCATTCGGCTCTGTCAGTCCTGTCAGTGATCCTAATAGACTCTTGATCATTGACACCGTAGCTGTAGAGTCTGGCCACTGGAATATAGCCCAAGGCCAGATCTCTCAGTCGCAGGTCTGGGTCAATAAACTCGCTAAAGCCGTTGTTCCTCCACCAATTGTACAGTTTGATCTGTGTACCATGCCCGGTGGCATTGAGACTGAAATTCAAATAGGTCTCAGCGGCAAATCTGGCCTGTGGCCTAATCTGCTGACGCTTGACCACTTCAATGTCATTGTCGTGGCAGGCACTGCTCCAATGTTTACCCAAGGTGTTGTAGCCCAGATAGGCCCACCCCCAATGGTGCTCTGGGCTGAACAACAGATAGTCTTCGGGTTCTAGATCTTGATGTAGGCCTGCAGGCACAAAGTCCCATAGGCAGGTACACAGTGCTCGATGCTGCTGCCCCCAATTTCTAAATATGGCTTCAAAGTTGTGTATCTGTTCGTTGAGCAAGAGAAAGGCCTCATGTGTGACCTTGTCGTTTTCATGATCACCCCCTGGCCATACAGGATCATAGAGCTCAGGAAATCTTTTGGGGTCACTGAAGTAGCCCACCTTGACCAAATGGTCCAGACTGTCTCCGTAGATCTCAAACTCTTCGTGCAGATCATTGAGCACACCCTGATTGGATCTCAGCCATTCTATGCTGTGGGGCACGGTCAGTGTTCTAGTGTAGTGATCGTTGATGTAGGTCACATTGGCCTTCAAGGCAGCAAATCTTTCTGCAATTTCATCATTGTTCAAGATCTTTCTGTAGTTGTAGCGTAGGCCATTACTTCTGTTGACATTTTCATTGATCAGACCGATCCATCTGTCAGATAGATCAGTGTCCACAATGCAGTAGGTCAAGGTCAGTCGATCACCTGTGGATTTGTGAGCCGCGGTAATGGACAAGACCTGATCAGACTTGACATTATGAAACATCGCTGTCCCTGACCCTGATCAATTCTGGTATGACCGCAAAGATGTCTTCATCACGTACCTGATCTACACCCTGGCTGACCTTGAGGAATCGTCTGACTGAGCCCAGATCCTGAGGTTTGGTCAACTCGTGCAGAATATACTGTAATAGAGGAGCTATGTCTGTGTCAAATTGTTGATTGTAGTCCACGATGAATTTGTTCAGCTTGGCCGTGATCTCCTGCCGGAAGTCTTCGGGTAGGATGTGTACATGATAGTGCTTGGGATCTTCCAGCAGATTGATAAAAAAGTTCTTGTACTTGTGACGCTTCTTCAGTACCCCCAGCTGATTGAGATACATGATGATCTCAGGTAGTCGAAATACATTCATGGCTCCTACAGTGATGCCCGGACGCAGTATGGCGTTGTCCAACCGGGCCAACTGCTGAAGATTCTGTTCCACCTTATGCCAAACGGTACCACTGCGTATCAGTTCGGCTCTGGCACCAATTTCATCAATGCTGGGCCACACTTCTAGCTTGCCAAAGTCCCACTGGCTCCAATAGTCTAAGATGTTTTTCTTACCATAGGTCAGCACACTGGCATTGGTATTATAGCTGAGTTTGACGTCAAATCTCTTATGCTCTACCAGCATGTCTAGGATCTGCCAGTGCTCGTCCATCAGCAAGGGCTCACCTCCTGCAAAATAGATACGCTGTACATCCAAGACATGTTCTTTGAGAAATGCAAAGTTGGTCTTTTCATTGACCGCATCAATGTTCCAAACCTTTTCCTGTTGACTGCTAATGGTGCCCAGCTTTCTAGCATCAGGCACCCAGGCCGAACTGTAGCGTGGACCACAACTGCGGCACTTGAAGTTGCAGAGATTGCTGAATCTAAAGTCCCAATACTTGAGCTTCATTTCACTACAGGTGCCATCTGGTTGGGTTATTTCAGGAATACGTGCCACCACATCAGGAAAGTCTCGACGATGGTAGGTGCGTCCACTTTCACCGGTCACACGCTCACGATCAAAGCACTTGTTGCAGATCTTGGGCTCTATGCCCTCAATCATGTCACGACGTAGGCTCTTCATGTTGTCGCTGTTCCAAATGTCTTCGATGGTGTCCTTTTTGAGATCTCCGGCAAAGTAGTTGTGTGTACTGGTTAGGCAGCAGGGCACCACCAGACCATTGGGCTCAAAGTTGAGATGCATCCAGGGAACCGGACATATCACATCGGGTTTGGGTTTGGGCTCGGCCTGTTGTTGCTGTTGATTCAACTGCCGGAGATATTGTTCGTACTGTTTCATTAGCCACTCTCTATCATTGATTTGACTCTGCTGCTCGACGTCTATAACGGTCAACGCCCATTCATGTCCTGCTGCTGCTCCCTGTCGACTGACTGTATTCATAGGGTGATCAGTTACAGTGGTCAGCCATTGGTCCAATCGCTGCCCTGATACAGGGTCGGTGGCCGCCGCCGACGTTGCCCAGGTCAGCTTGGCCGCTTCTCTGTAGGCCGTACGCCAAACTGCGAGATCATCACTGGTGTAGCGTGTGACACAGCTGACTCGATTGATCACACGCAGTTTCTGCTGACCTGCGGCCAAGGTAACATCTACCAAATCTTGTTCTGGGTCTAGATCCAGCAAGGCCTGACGAGGAAACAGTTTGACGCCCCCGTGACCATAGGTTAGGCCTGTGATAGGATTCTCGGCGGCCCAGACATGGACACAGTCACGATCATAGATTAGGGGCTGATAGTCAAATGACCAATCGGGTGCCAGTTCAGCGTCAGCATCCACTATCCACAGCATGTCGGTAGTGGCCAGTAGGGCCGCGGCCCGATGTGCGGCTCTAATGCCTACTGCGTCCTCAACACGTTGTGCATGGGGTGCTACAGCCAGCAACTGACTCCAGTGCAGATCAGCCTCAGGTTCCCCCGAACTAAGCTGTATCACTGCCAGGGGTCGTTCCAGATCCAGTTCCAATGGTACCACTGTTGTCTGTTGCTGAACCACCGGTAGATCCGCAGCAGCCAGTTCAAGACCCCGCCATCGACTCTGTATGGCCCAAACTGTGTGCTGACCCACCAAAGAGGGATGGGCCATCCACTGGCACACGCTGGATCTCAAAGCATAGCCTATGTCCCCGGCTTCGGGTTGGGGCCAATGCCAATGATCACCCAAATCTCTGTTGTAGTCTGTGGTCAGTAGAGGCAGAACACCGCCCATGATCTTAACGCCCTCGGGATCGGCCGTCCAAGAGACCTTGACGGCCCAAATATCCTCGCTGTCCACAGGCAGCAGTGAGCGATCCACAGACCACACGCACTGATAGCCCAGATCCTGCCAACTGACCGTGGTCAAATCCAGATCCCATTGGTAAAGGCCCACCGCAGGGTTGTGTATGACTTCAGCCTCAGGAGTGATCACACCCTCCATCCACCGCCAACCTCTTGTGGCCCTATAGATAGGTGTAAACTTGACGACCCACAGGGGTTCCTTGAGATCCGCACAGTGAGTGGGATTCAAGGCCCAACCACACTGATAATCCAACTGCCAGTAGGCGGGATACAGCTCTCGAGGAATTGAGTCTGGATCAATCAGCAAGGGCAACCGGGGATTGAATTCTATAGCAACCTCAGGTGTGAGTGTGCCCATGTCTTTGTTACCCGACTCGCTGTGTCCCAAAATGCTACAGCTGATGACCCACACGTGATCATCTTGAGGATCGTAGCAGGGATCCAGGTACCAGGTCATGGCATAGACTCGATCCCAAGGATCAGGATACCACCCGCTGTTCATGGGGTTGTCCTCAAAGGTCATTGAGTAGTCTAGATCTGGATTACGACGCCAAACCAACTGCGGCAGTGTTAATGCTAAATTGTGATAGCCATCACTAGGTTGCCACCCTGGAGGAAACAGTTTGGCCACCCACTGATCTTGGTAGTGCCAAACCCAACACCTTAGATCTCCATACTCCGCCTGATGGGCCAGAATCCAATGAGCCAATCTGTAATCTGACAGGTAGGGATTGGCTATGAGCTGCCCAGAGTTGGTGACCAATTGGGCCAGTTGAAGATCATAGTCCGCCACTGACCCGGTCCATTCTACGGCCTTAACGGCCTCGGCGTCAACAAGGGTAACGGTGTCTAGTAGAGTAGTTATTGTTGTCATTATATTAGGGGTAGAGAAAATTGCGTTCTGTCAGTGACCAAGGATTAAATAATGTGTATACTTAATGATATTTATCAGGATATAACACCCATGACAACAAAACGATTAGGCATCATACAGAGCAGAGGTTTGGGCGACATAGTGATCGCTCTGCCCATAGCCCGCTACTATCACGACCAAGGATGGGAAGTCCACTGGCCCATCTGTAGAGAATTCATCTCACACTTTGTAGACGCGGTACCTTGGATCACCTGGCATCCTGTGACCACAGACCAGGGCAGCTTCTTTCTGCAACAGCCAATGACCATACTGAACCGGCTGGGCTGTGATGAGATCATGCCCTTGTATCAGGCCTTGACCGGGCAAGACTATCACACGGAGACCTGGTTCCAACATACCAAATTTGATCAGTACAAGTACATCAAGGCGGGCGTGCCGTTCAAGAACAAGTGGAATCTCGGCGACTGCATAACCAGAAACAGTGAGCGTGAACAGGCCGTACTGTATGAAGTACGTCGACAGATGCCCAACGGGATGATTGATAGCCCCTACTGTCTAGTACACCTAGAAGGCAGCGATCACAGAGCCAACTTTGATCCTGCCCTGGTTCCTGAAGGCATGCCCATAGTAGAGATCACTGAAGTCAGTGACAGTGTTTGGGATTGGATGGCGGTCGTAGAGTCAGCCCATGCGGTGGTCCTAGTAGACAGTGTCTACAGCAACATTGTGGAACAGATGACCTTGCTGGACGATGACAGCAGATACTTTATACCACGTAGTCATATTGGACTAACGCCGGTACAGATCAATCACTGGAACTGGGTGACCAATACGGCCGCGGATCGGAGCAAGACCACAACCATACAGGTCAAGTAGTCTATGTGCCACAGGCAGATTGACTAAAACAATCTGCCATAGTATATTACACATATACGCACACACACAGAGAGAGGAAACCATGAACAAGACTAGATCTACAGGTGTTGAAAGCATACTGGCTAATCCCGCAGCAGAAGCACTGCTGAAACGCTATGCACCCTTGCTGGAAGGATCCACCGGCGGCACCTGTCAACGCATATACAGTAAATTGGATCGATGCGATCCCAATCTCACAACGGTACTGAGTGGACTGAACGGCAGACTGAGCGACAGTTGGAAACGTGCTAATAAACGGGATTTCGATTTTAATTTGAGTTTGAGCGATGTGGTCAAACTTTGGATTAAACAACAGGGTCGATGTGCGGTAACCGGTCGGGTTATGAGTTTCAAATCTGGAAGTCTAGACAACAAGAATGCCTACTCATGCAGTATTGATAGAATCAATAACAGACGTGGCTATGTGCGAGGCAATGTACGCCTAGTAACTCACTGGGCAAACAACGCTAAGAGCACCTGGGGAGATGATCTGTTTGATCAGATGATCAGTGAAGTCATTGAGTACAAAAACAGCAAGAATACTAATACCCCGCTAGAGTGGTCTAGAGATATAGACCTAGATTACTGCATATAGCAATACCCCGCTAGAGTGGTCTGGGGATTTAGAAGATCTATACACGCATAGACACACATATATACACACGTATCGGAGAGAACGGTCTAGGACATGGACAGTGTGGATGAGTGTAAAATGGTGTAAAACTGTGTGGAATGGTGTGGATGAGTGTGGGAGTATTTGAGCTAAGCCTGTCGCCAAACCGGCCTGCGAATAATTCTTATTTAGATCTAGGGATCAGACGGTGCCACATTCTGATCCCAAGTTGTGGATAACTCTGTGGATATCACGGCTGTTCAGACTGGTTCCAAAAACCACCAACTTGTGGCAGAAACGCCACTAAATCGGTCTATTACACACTGTGATTGACACACAAGCAGTATGAAACTATACTGTATCTATAGTAAGTAGTAAGCGTAGTATATAGTATACATACACACTAGCAAGTTTAGGGCTTCTAGCTCATGTTGGTTAGAGCAGTGGACTCATAATCCATTGGTGCGGAGTTCGACTCTCCGGGGGCCCACCAAATATCTGCCCGTAGCTCAGTGGATAGAGCAACAGCCTTCTAAGCTGTGGGTCGGAGGTTCGATCCCTCCCGGGCAGGCCACAATACCAACAAAATCCAATACTATACTACGATCTACTACTATACTGTAGACTATGATTATACTGAAGATCATGACTATACTACGATTCAGTATAGTACTACGAATCATGACTATACTACGAATCATGACTGTTACACGATTCATGACGAAGTCGCGGTGCTAGCATCTTTTGCCCGATCTGTCAAGCGGAACGTGATCTGTGGCGAATCTGCCACTGTAGCCAAAATGCCACAACGATCTTTTGAGTTGACGTTTTGGGCAGGGAGCTGTATACTATTGAGACTGAAGCACTAAACGAGAGCACAAGATGTACACACTTAGTCTAGCACAGAGCCAGCAGATTAACAGTGCCGTCTATACACACGACTGGGAAGCTGAGGCAGTAGCCAGTTGGGAAGCCACAGGCGACGACCTAATGGACGAACTGGCAGATCGCTTTGAGAGCCAGTTTAGGGACTGGGACACTGCAGAGGAGTTGGGCGGCATCACAGTGTATCTCAAAGGGGGACGGTTAGTGGCCTTCTACGACTACGAGCAGTTTAAAGGATCCGTATTTTAGAGTGCCGAGTGTGGGGTTCTTGCCACAGTGTTGACAGGGATCCCACTCTGCAGTATAATACATGAACTGAGCAATACACTACACGGGAGCGAAAGATGAGTGCAATGTCACGCCTGCATATGGACGTACAAGACCTGCTTGAAGAGGGATTCACCCCTGCAGAGATCGCTCG
>Ga0114968_10000460_pt1 | contig 30478 bp, 27 predicted proteins | sample M_130807_EF_Meta_FD_87020 | JGI IMG/M metagenome (GOLD analysis project Ga0114968, IMG submission 87020) | Freshwater microbial communities from Lake Montjoie, Canada to study carbon cycling - M_130807_EF_MetaG | ecosystem: Environmental > Aquatic > Freshwater > Lake | place: Lake Montjoie... | reverse complement strand
CTAAAGTAATTTAATGTTTCGATTGATGATTTTTTTAGTTTCACTGTTGTTCTAATTTTTTCTTCAGGCAAATCAAATTTTAATTTCATTAAAAACTCCTTTTTTGTACAATAAAAAGTAAACTCATTGATTTATAACATTTATTATATTTCTAATCAATTGTAGTAAGATAAACAAAATTACAACAGCCCTCCGAACGCTTCGCATTCTCCGCATCTCGCTTTGCGAGATTTGGCAGACAAAACGTCACAGCTTAGCTCATCAAAATTGATGATCGCTCGCTTGTGACTTTTTATCCACACACTCCGTCATGCCGACGGCAGAAAAAATTTATAATGCAGTATTATCAACAATATTTTATTCATAGTGTAGTTACTAATGTAGCTACACTAGTAGTTACTTGTAAAAATACAATATATAAATTAATGTATTATAATAAAAAATGTAGCTACATTAGTAACTAATAAAGTAGCTACATTTAACACAACTAAAAACGAGGATAAATATGTCAAAAAGAATCACTCTCTCGCTTAAAGATTCTGTGTTTAAAAATATTGAGCAAATGGCGAGAAAAAAGAATTGCACTGTAAGAGATTTATTGAACGAATGCATCAGAAAAAACTTTGAATTTAATATTAATGATCAAGAAGATCTTCAATCGATTAAAGAGATTCAAGAATCACTGTCAGAGATCTATAGATTCATTTTTGAATCGCAGAGGATAAATATTCAGCAGTCAACTTACTCTAAAAATATAATTGCAAAATTAGCGCGTTCAGTTTCAAAAGCGACTACAGAAGATGAAAAAGATGAAAAGTTAAATGAAATTTATAAATTTTCTATTACAGAGTCAGATGAAATAATAAAAACCATTATTACAGGAGTAAAATAATGATAAAAGCTATTTTTTTTAATTTATTTGTAATGTCATCATTTATTTTTTCTATATCTCTTTTTAAGAGATATACACTTACAAATTTAAAAGAAAAACATTATTATGTTAAGTTTTTTTTATTATTTGCATTCATTTTTTTGTTTATAATTTTGTCTTTAAGAACAGCAATTATGTTTTATGAATTAATGCTATTTTTTGATGATTTGTACTCTTTTCCGAAAAAGAAATCTCTTGATTACATAATAGATTATCATCAAGATTGTTTGATGTATATAAGCGATAAAATTTTAACATTTAATACTATTATTTTTACATCTATTTTTTATATAGCGGCGATCTGTGTTTTCGCAGAATCAATTTATATTTATAATATAGCAAGTAGATTTGAGAAAAAATTTTATAAATATAAAATTATTTTGATTAGTTCATTTTCAATTTTAACCCTCGGTTTTTATCCAGTAGTGTGGATTTTAAAACTGATTTCAGAATCAAAAAAAATAGGAACTTTTAAAAAACTTCTGGAAGGTAATGAAGTAATCCGGGACTATTCTAAAGCAGAAAGAAGATTAAAAACAGAGCTTTCACTAAGAGAACCAACGGGATATCGATTTTATAAAAATTTACGTTTTCCCCGGCATATTGAAGTATTAAACATTCTTGTTACGGGGGGAATGGGGTCTGGTAAAACTGTATTTCTTGCACCAATCACTCTTGAATTTTATGAAAGAAAATATAGAAGCGTTATTCTAGATAATAAAGAAGATTTTTGTCAGCTTTTGTCAGGAAAAGAAGGTGTAAAAATATTATCCCCTTTTGATGCAAGGTCGTTAATATGGGATATATCACAAGATGTAGAAAACGAATTAGAAGCTATCGAGTTTGTTTCTCAGCTCATACCAACGTTTGGAACGTCGAACGACATTTTTGCTGAAGCTGCTAGAGATTTAACCCTCGGGGCGATAAAATTTTTGCAAAACACTAAGCCAAGAAATTGGCTTATTAGCGAAGTCTTAGAGACAATACAACGTGATGACTTGCTTTCGATTTTTAAAGCGCATCATCCAGGCGGCTTACAAATATTAAAAGACTGCCAAGAGATAAATGGAAAAATTGTTATCGGCGAAACAAGCGCAGGTTTTTTTCAAAATGTGAGAGCAAATTTAAAAAACTTTGAGATGCTTGCAAAAGCGTGGCCAAATTCTAAAAATGGTTTTTCTGTAAAAAAATGGTCTAGAGACGAAGTGAAAGACGTTCTTTTTTTAATTGTTCCATTTAAGCAAATTTATCCCGAAATTTCTGGATTTTTTTCATCAATAGTTTTGAATACTTTTATAAAAGAATCACTGAATTTGCCAGATTCTAAATCAAGACGTTTAGGGTTATTTTTAGACGAGCTTGGCGCGATTCCTCGAGTTTCATCTCTAGCAAATGGTGGTAAATTATTGCGCGCTAAAGGTGTTTGTATGTTTGTTGGTGTTCAAGAGGTTGGGGTCATTCGTAAAAAATACGAACAGGATGGAGGAACTGAAGTTCTTTTAAATGGTTTTTCAACAAAAATCATAGGACGAGCAGAAACTCCTGAGTATGCAGAATATTTCACAAGACTATTTGGTAAAAATAAATATGAGAAAACAACTCGATCAAAATCAACTGATTCTTCTAACGGTAAAACATCTTATTCATTTTCAAAAGAAGAAATTTTTGAAGACGCAATTTCTACAGGAGAATTTCTTTCAATTCCCCCAGCTTCAATGAAAACAGGGGCTATATTTTATTTTAAAACTTCAGAATTTCCAACTATATTTAAGCTAAAATTTCCTATAATTCCACTGGAAAGACCTTATCCTGGAAATGTAATACCTGAATGGTTAAGCAATATAAATAATAATAACAATTCTTTAATACCTGAAAATTTACTTAATATTAATAATTCAAACGTAATAACTAGCATTGACAGTTTAGAAAGTATTTTAATTGAAGGCGCTACTACTAAAGATGTATCTGAAAATTGTTCAAATGATCTAGAGGATTTAAATGAATTAGATAGTGAAGAATTAAAAAAATCCTATAATAGTGAAAAAAATAATAATGATTTGGATCTAAGTCAGCTAGGATTTTAATAATTATGTAAAAATTTGTAGGTGAATTATGTTATCTATTTCAAGATTAAAAAATGTAAGTCATGCTATGACATATTACAAAACAGATAATTATTATGCAAAAGATCAACAAGAAGAATATACGCAGTGGTTAGGTAATACAGCAGAAAAGTTAGGATTTAAATGTAAAATAAATGTTGATGATTTTAATAAAATATTAAACGGCCAGAACAAAAAAGGTGAATTTTTAGTAAAAACTAAAAAAATAGAGCAGAAAATATCTTATGAAATGTATTTTAAAGCAAAAGAAGAATTTAATAAAACAATAAATAATATAAAAATAGAAGATTTTTTAAAAAAAAATATTGTTGAAATATATAGTAAAATATCAGAAGATTCAAAAAAAATAGGTTCTGATAGTATAGAAAAAAACATAAAAAAAATGCAATCATTAGTCAATAAATCAAATAAATTATCTATTGATGAAAAACAAGAAATAAAAGATAAATTAAAGAAAAATATTTTAATTTATAAGAAAAAAAGAGAAAGAAGGCCAGCATATGATTTGACATTTTCAGCACCAAAATCATTATCAATTGCAGCTTTTATTGGCGGTAATGAAAAATTAATCGAAGCGCATAGAGAAGCAGTAAAAAAAACACTGCAAATAGTAGAAGAAAAATACTCAAGAGTTAATTACATAGATAAAGATAGAAACCAAAAAATAACAGATAATTCTGGTAATATATTAGCTGCTACATTTGAGCATGATGTAAGCAGAAAGTTAGATCCACAGCTTCATACTCATTGTGTTCTTATGAATTTGACTGAATATAATGGAGCTTGGAGAGCTTTAAACTCTGATGGTTTTTTTTACAACTCTAAAAATATCGGCGTAGTGTATCAAAACGAGCTTGCAATTAAAGTAAAAGAACTAGGTTATGAAATTGAACTAAAAGATAATGGTACATTCGATATCGTTGGTTATACTGATGAGCAATTAAAATATTTTTCAAAGAGATCCGAGCAATTAAAAGATTTAGGAGCAAAAAATCAAAAAGAAGCAACAAAATTAGTTTTACATGAACGAGATAAAAAACCAAAAGAAGTAGAGTTTTCTAGAGATGAATTAAAAAAAAATTGGCTTAAAGAATCTGAATTCATTGATATAAAACATCCTAAACCACTAAATAAAAATATTAAATTTAAAGAAGATTTTAACAATTTAAACTTTATTATTACTGAGTCAATCAATGAAATATCAAAAAACGACATTAGTTTTAAAAAAGAGAAACTAGAAGAAATTATACTTAAAAAGACTTTAGGAAGTTACGATTATAAAGTAATAAGTCATAAAATTGATGATATATTAAAAAATAATACGAAAAAAATTGGGGACAAATTTAGAGCTGAGTATATTACAAATAAAATTATGAAAGTTGAAAAAGAATCAATAGAAATCATGCAGCGTGGGAAGAATTTGTTTGAAAGTATTGTTTCAAATTCTAGTGCTAAAGAAATAGCAGACGCACTAAATAAAGAATCGCTTGAAAAAGGATTCCAGGGAATAAATCAAGGACAAAGAGAAGCGCTAGAATTAATGCTGACATCAAACGATAGAGTTTTTGCATGGCAAGGTGTAGCTGGGGCTGGCAAAACATTTTCTCTAGAATCAGCAATAAAAGTTGCAAAAAAAGAAGGGTTTAAAGTAGTTGGTTTTGCTCCGTCTGCAAAAGCAAAAGACAATTTAGCACAAGAAGCAAAATTAGATGAAGCTTTTACTGTAGCATCTCTTTTAGTAAAAGAAACAGTTGCAGGACGTGGGCAAGGTAAAGAAATTTGGGTTATTGATGAAGCTGGATTAATGAGCGCTGAAGATGCAAACGCACTTTTAAAAAAGGCTGAGATTGAAAATGTCAGGGTTTTGCTTGTTGGAGATACTAGACAATTATCAAGCGTAGGATCAGGAAATCCTTTCAAGCAACTACAAGAAAATGGCATGCAAACAGCACAACTTACTCAAAGTATGAGACAAAAAAAAGGTACAATCATCAAAGAATCAGTTGATTTAATTGCAGACGGTAAACATAAAAATGGGTTAGATATTTTAGAAAAGACAGGAAAAGTACATGAATTTGAAAAAGATCACATCATTAACAATATTGCAAATGATTATTTAAGCTTGTCAAAAAATGAACTTGAAAAATCATTATTTATATCATCAACAAATTTTGAGAATCAAGAGATTACTAAACTAATTAGAAGTGAATTAATCAATCGTAGAGAGATTAAAAACATTACAGAAATTAATATACTAGAAAATACAGGCTATAATGAACATGCACTAAAATTTATAAATATATATAAAAAAGGTGATATTATTGTACTATTAAAATCTGCCGAAAGTCTAAAAGCAAACACTGCATATAAAATTTTAGATGTTGATTATAAAAATAACAAGTTACATATAGAGACTGAAAAAGGTCAGAAAATAATTGATATAAAAAATGTTAAATGCAATTTATTTAGAGAGAAATTTATTGAAATTGGCGAAGGAGATAAGTTGAAATGGACAAAGAATCAAAACATAATAGTTAAAGATAAATTCGGAAATAAAACAGGCATAAACAAACGAATGAATGGACAAGATGTTACAGTTTTAGAAATTAATAAAGAAAAAAATATAATAAAATTAAAAGATATTAAAGGTAAAATTGATGAAATAAAATTAAAAGACAACCATTTTTTAGATTATAGTTATATAACGACTGTGTTTTCATCACAAGGAAAAACTTGCGATAAAGTTTTTGCATCACTTACAAATATAGACAGAGAAAATTTCTACGTTGCTGTTTCGCGAGCTAGACTAGACTGCAAGTTATATTGTGAAAATAAAGAAGAGTTATATAAAAAAGTTGAGAAAGTAGGAGCTAATCAAACAGCGCTTGAAAAGCTAATTAAATCTTCAAAACTAAAAGATTTAAATATAAAATCTTCTATAAGCGAAAGAAATGAACCAAAAAAAATATCAAAAGAATATTTAGAAACAATTAAAATTGATAGAAAAATAAACGAGTTAAGTTATGAGTTAATATTTAAACTAGGACTTGATCCGAATCAAAAAGATTTATTAAAATACGACAAAGATAAAGTATTTAAAAATAATTTTGACTACATTAAAAACAAAATAAATTCTGATTTGAATAAAAAATATAATATAGTAAGTAACAAAGAAAGAATAAGATTTGACTTAAAAAAGTTAGAAACAATATATAAATACGATACAAGAAATATATCAAAATTATGCCAAAAAGAAATTTATAATAAAATTCATAATAAAGAGTTTAAGCACGAAATAGAAAATATAAAATTTAAACAAAACATAATTGAAAGGCCAAAAATTAAAATAAAACTTAAATTATAAATGTTATTGAATAATATTAATTAAATTTAATCTTATTTTTATATTTGAGGTGCGTATGTATGATATAAATGAAGAAATAATTAGAGCAAAAAAAGTTGATCCAGAATTATACTTACAATCAAAAGGTTTTGAAGTAAAAAAAGAAGGTAGACATTACTCAATTAAGCGAGATAGTGAAGAAGTTTATAGAATAACAAAGAAAGATGATGAATGTTTTGTAACTTGCGATAAATATGGAAATGGAATTGGTGATAACATTTCTCTTGTTAAAAGCATTGAAGGATGTGGTTTTAAAGAAGCGTTATCAATTCTTAATAAGTCAAATTATATAAATCACGTCTCTTTAAATATCGTAAAAAACAATCAAATTAATAACAGCGAAAAAAAAGAAGAAATTAGACTTCCAAGAGCAGATATTAATATTATTAACAATGGAAGAAAATATTTATTAGAAAGAGGCATTGATTTAGAAATTATAATAAAAGCAGAAAAAAATAATTTTATAAAGTATGCGAATGATAGCGTTTTTTTTGTTGGTTATGATAATAATGGTAATATAAAAAACGTCACAAAACGTTCAACAAATAAAAACGATGAAATTCAAAAACGTGATTTAAAAGGTTCCGATAAATACTATCCTCAGATACTAAAAGGCAGTGAAAAGAGTGTATGGATAGTAGAAGGAGGGGTTGATGCACTTGCTGCTCATTGTTTAGCTTCAAAATTAAATAAAGAAGCGCCTACTATTATAGTTACAGGCGGTGCTAATGCACTTGCTCCATTTAAAAATCCATGTATTCAAGAAATACTTAAAAAATCAGAAAAAATTATAATCTCTTTAGAAAATGAAAAAAATTCAGATATTCAAGCTTTAACAAATAAAGCACACTTAAAACAAAAAAATTTAGTTAATGAAGTTTCAGGGAAAAATGCTGAATTTTGGAAAACTCCCATCTGCAAAGATTTAGCTGACTACAATCAGTATCTAAAAAAAAATAAAGAACAATTAAACATCGAAAATAATGTAACTCAAAAATCCCCTCTAAAAATGAAAATAACTAGACTCTAGCGGGGAAGAAGAATTGCTTACTTATAGTGCATATATAGACCCCTCACTTCGATAAAAACCTAATTATGAACATGTCAATATATTATCGATTCATAATAAATTTTAAATTTACTATAACTTGATTATAAATAAATTTTAAGTTATGTTTTATTAAGTCGAAATTTGTTTTCGATTGATTATGAATTTGTTTAAATTATATTGGAGGTTTAATTATGATTAAAAAAATGTTGCCATCATATATTACAACTGTTCCGCACGAGTTAGATCAGATGTCAGAAGAATCAATCATCATTGAACACAATGATCAAGAATATCTTGTCGGTAATGATGCGCGCATGAGAAATCCAAAAAGCCAGAGAACATTCGGCGGAACGTTTAAAAGCAAAGAATATCAAATTCTAACAAAAGCATTGTTAGCTTATACATTTAAAGAAGGTGAACATAATATTTCGCCGGCATTTTCTGCTCCAATAAATTGGATAGATCAAATTCGTGAGGGTGCTGGAAAAACTAATTTAAGCTTAGAAATGCTTTCTATTTTAAAAAGTGCAGTGGCTGAGATTAAATTTAAAAGCAATTCTAAAAATGAGGACTGGAAAGTTTGCAAAATTAATTTTGCTCAACAACCGCAAGTTTTTTCAGAGTTAGCAAGTGTTTTTAATTCTATGCCCTCTAAATATAAATCATTTGCGATATGGCAATTAGGTTACGGAGATTTTCAGCAAGCTGTTTTTATAGATCGTGTTGTTCGACCAGATGCTTTTTTTAATTCAGAAGGCATAGCTGGAGCTGTTAGTATTTTAGAAAGAATTTTATCTAAGAAATTTGGTAACGGTATAAGTATTTCAACAGCAGAAGCCGAAAAAGCTTGGATAGAAGGAAGTATTCCTGAAATCGGAGGAATGAACGGAATTAGAATAGATATTAACGATATAAAAAAGAAATGTGCAGAAGAATATATCGACTCTCTTGTTGGCCAAGCGATAAATAAATTTACTAAATATCGTGACAGAGTTAAAGTTATTGTACTTTCTGGCGGTGGTTCAAAAGATGATTTGTTTTATAAAGTACTTAAAGATACTGTTGAGCAAAAAGGATTAATTGTTTTTAAATTATCTGATCTCGATGATAAAAACATGTATTTTGATGATCCTTCTTTCTCTTGTGTTGGTGGTTTAGTTAGAGCTGTGTCAGGTTTTGAAAATCCTGTCGGACTTGATTTAGGTAATTCTTTTTTAAAATCGGGAAAACTTTAAATGAAAAAAGAAAAAATTAATAAAAAATTATTGATAACAATTTCACAAGAAAGTGAAAATGATGAGTTGTTTAATATATTAAATGGTACAAGTAAGTTACCTTTCAATTTACCGAACCATGTTGTTTTCCCCGGCGGAAAAAAAGAATTTGCGAGAAGAGCACGAATGCTTATGTTAGCTGGCCTGGATTTTTTGAAAGAGAAGTACCCGAATTTGGAAGTGAATGAAATAAAAAATGATCTAAAATTATTGAATAAGAAAAATGAATATGTTGAAGTAAATAAAGAAATAGCAACTTTTTAAGTTTTTAAGAATTCATTTTAATGAGGTTTCTTAATAATGACTTTTTTAATTCAGCTTGACTTATTTAGAACTGGAGCATTAATAAAAAAATCCTCTGGAGAAATAGTTAATTATTATATTGAATATTCAGAAGGATTTTATATATGTTTTATTAAAAAAAAGAAAAATAATGGTAAATGGACTAAAGCTAGGGTTGTAGAAAAATCTCTAAATCAAATTTTTTTTGATTTTTCAAATAACCATCTTGGAATTGAAATAGTTAGTTAGTATGTTTTTGATTTTAGAAATAGGTGCTAAAATGAAGATTTTTTTATTATTTTTTTTATTGATTTTAACATCATGCGGAACAAAATTAAATCAGATTTTTAGTGATAGAAGTTCATTATCTAAAACTTGCACGTTAGAGCTAGACAATTCTTCGTGGAAAACATTTGCGACTAAAAATCCGAGCGAGAATTTGATTTCTGTAACTGCTTCTACAGAATATTGCAAAGAAATTTTAAGTTCTAACAGCGATATTCAATTTGAATTTGATTTGAGATCGAGTGCTTTTAATTTTGATGGAGAGCAGTTATCTCTTGAAAAAATTTCGATTGGCACAAGAAATTTGTTATTCAATAATGTGAATTTTCAATCAAGCAAAATTCAAGGAATTTTGCTTGACTCAAGAATAAATACTCAATTTAAACCGCCTTTTTTCGACCCTGGATATATTGTTATAACTTTTAAAATTCCTTACTACTTAAATTCTTCTTATTTTCCAAAAGGATTAATTTACATTCAAAATGTAGATTAAGCAGAGAATATCTTGTCATTAAATATTATTTTTGGCAGTGAGCAAAATCAATTTTGATAACTTAAACGTGGGAATGCATCACCATGTTTTTTTAAATTTTCAAGTCTTTGTTTGCAGAGCTCGATCCGTGAGTACATATCATCAATATCGAATGGTAAATACGATCTAGCTAAATCTAGATCGAAAGTTAAGCTATATTTAAGTTCTTTTTGTTTAAGTAATAAATGATTTAAACGAACTGTACAAAAATCAAGATACCACTCTTCGTCTTTAATTTTCTCTTCAACGCTTATTTCTTCTATTATCTCCGTCATTTTTAATTCCTAAAATTAAAATTATTAACAAAATAAATATTATATTAAAAATTTGTTTATAATTGATGAAGAACGTTGCTCAAATTTCATTAATTTTTCATGATATTTTGTTATAAAATCAATTTCATTAAATTTTGAGTAATTAGTGCTAAATGTAAAAGCAAGTCGAAAAGTTTTAAAATGAATTATTTTTATAAAACCTTTTTGCATTTCCATATTTTTTCTTTCAACTAAAATCTTTTTTTCAGTTGAAGTGTTATAATTAAATCTTGAAAAAAATAAGTAGTTATTTTTTGTTATTGTAGCAGCAACAAATATTGGATCATATAAATACAATCTTTGTTTTTCGACAATTTTTTTCCAATCTTGATTCGGTATAATTGTCGCACCATTATTTGTTACATAGTCTTTAATACCTAGCGATAAATATGAAAGATTGTGTGACTTCATCTTTAGAATTTCTGTTATATTATTAAATTCATTTAATGCAGAAATGTTATCTATTGCTTTAAAATTTGTTAAATTTTTCATTTTATTATCCATTTAACTGGTGCAATAAATTCAATATTGACGTTGTGTAATATTGGTGTAATATTTGCTATTTCAGCGTGATTTAATATGCACAAACTAAAAACATTATTATCATTAAAAATAACTCTTCTAAATACAGGATGCTCTAACTCTTTAATTTTTACAATGCAATCTTTTCCAGCACAATCAATAAAGTTCTCATATTTTTTTATCCCAATCACACAACTATCAATTGTATAAATTGGAAGCATAGATTCATCGTTGATATATGTATAAACAGTATTTGCATAAAAACCACTTATTATTTCGATTTCTTTTGCAGTTTTTATTTCTTCAGGAAGTTTGGGGTCAATTGTAAGCAAATTTTTTTTCTTTTCACTTTTAACATTAACAACATTAGAATCTGGTATAAAAAAGACAGGCTCTTGTCCTGATCCTTCGTTTAACCATTCTTTAGTTACGATTATACCTTCACTTTTAAATATATTAATAATTCGATCTATTGAAGATTTTGCAAGCTTATAATTTTGGCTTTCCCATTTTTTTAGTGTATCTTCAGACAATTGATATTTGATTTCAAAGTATGATCGAGGTAATCGCGCTAATTTTCTTAAGTTTTTTATTCTTTCGTTGATATTATCATACTTTGTAAAATCAACGTTTTTATTTAACATTATCATTTTTAATATACTCTTTTAATTTTAATAGAAAATTTTCACCTATTTTAGATGCTCTGCGCTTCTTGTAATCAAACGAAACAAGCTTTGTATTTGCTTGAATGCACAGTTTATTTGTTTCAACATTGATAACATCATAATGCATTAGAAATGAAATGTTATTAATGTCTGAAACAGTAATTTTAACTTTTAGACGATCTGGAAAATGAATTTCACTTAGATATTTTATACTTAAGTCATTTATAACAATTCCAACATCTTTTGCGCTTAATGACGTTTCAATAAGTGAAAGTTCTTCTTTATTCAATTCTGAAAAAACAGGGAGCTCAAGGCTTTTAAAGAAAAAACAACGCGCATCATGCATGATGCCTAATATTTTATCATGTGAAAAATGGTTTCCTGCATTGATATCACTTATTCGTACCTCATAAGTCTTCTGAAATTCCATTTTTTACTCCTGCGTGTCATAAAGTTAACTCGTTTCCTGTTTTTTATATAACACACTGAAAATATGTACAAATATTTTAAAAACAACTTGACACATACCTTAAATAGTGTATATTATAATATTATAAGCTAATTATGGTCTAATTTGCAACTTTTTTTAAATGTAAAGGAATTTTCTATGTTTTCAAGTCTATTGAGAAAATTAGCTATTCTTTTCGTTTTTGTATCTAATTTTTGTTTTTAAAGCAAAGGATTAACTAATGAAATTAATTGAATACAGTTCTGTTTTTATACTTTTGCTTACAATTAGCTGCGCCGGTAAAAACGATGAAAGCAATACAGCAAATTTTGATACAAAAAAAGAATTCAAAGAAGAGCAATACTTTGTTCAAGGCATGCCTTTGGACACTCTATATAAAGACGAAAACGGTATTTATGAGCGCACTGAGATACTTAACTCATCAAACGCAGGCTATATCAATAATGCTGAAAGATTTAAGCCAATTTCAATTAGAAATAATTTAAATGAAAGTGACAAACCAGAATATTCGTTAAAAGTCAGCTTTAATTTCAAAAACTCAGACCCACAATGTTCCAATATTTTTTCTTACGATGATGAAGAAAGACAGATCAATATCAATGCAGAAAGCATTACTAAATACACACAATGCAATATGCATCTTAAAGTTTTAGGTACACATAAAAAAACAGGAGTAGAAAAAGACTTTGTAGATGATAATTTTGAATTTAATTTTAATTTAACAATGTATAAATATTATAGTAATAATGATGAGAACTATAAAAAATTTGTAAACTCAGATTTATCAATTGAGAAGTTTTCTAATATTTTTACAGAAATTAAAGATAAAAGCATTTTAAAATTAGAGAATTCAGAGCTTGATAATATTGATTTTTTAGAATTTGTTTATGATTTAGTTCATGAAGTTCATTTTAAAAATTCAAAATTAAAAGATTACTCAATATTAAAAAAATTTAATAATTTAAAAAAGATTAGTTTTGATAGCTCATTAAAACAAGATGAACTTGATCATCATTTGTCTTTAATTCCACAAGTGAAATCACTTGCTTTTGAGAATAGTAACTTACAAGATTTAACGCCAATCATTAAAAATCACCCAAATTTAAAAGAAATTAACTTATCTGGAAATCATGATATTAAAAACTTAAGTCATGTAAAAGAGCTAAAAAGCTTACAAAAAATAGAGTTAAGAAGAACAAATTTATCGACACTAGAATCTCTCAACAATGCAACTCAAATTCTAGATCTCGATATTTCAGAAAATCCTTTAAGAAAATTTACAGATAAAGATCGCGTATATCTTGAAAGTTTAGTCAATCTTGAAGCTTTAAATGTGTCAGTGAATCGCAAAGATTCAAATTCTACAGCTATTACTGATGAAGTTTTGAACGATTATTTTTGGAATGTACACAAAAAAACAAATTTAAAAAAATTTGTTGATAGAAACGAATGGGGTTTTGCAAGCATTGACTGTTCAAATACTAATAATTTTGAAAGAACTCTTGGATATATACGTTACATGGAGTTTGAATATTTAGATGTTCATGGAAATGGTTGTAGAGATCTAGATTTTCTTGGAAAGCCTGAAGGATTTACTAGCTCAGTTCTTATTAATTTTAAAAAATTAAAGTATTTAAACGTATCTGATACGTCACTTCAAGATTTTGATTTTTTTCCGCAACCCTACGCGCTTTTTTTAAAAGATATCAAAATTATTTTTAATGAAAACCCAGAAGATAAATATAAAAGCATATTGGTATCAAAAGCTCGTTGCGAGGGATTATTTAGAGATTTACCAGAACATATTCAAGAATGCGAAGGGCTTAAAGATTATAAAAAACTTTTTAACAGGGAGGACTGATACATGAAACGATATTTTGTTCCGTTAGTTCCGTTATTATGTTTTGTAGTAAGCTGTGGCATTGATAAGAAAAATAAGCAAAGTAAAAAAAACATCGAAATGCCAGCAGATGTCTTAAAAAATCCAGAGCTGTCATTAAAAGCAACAGCTCCACGTGATATTTTGTACGTCTCAAAAAATATTGCAAATAATCAACAGAGCAATTTATTTCGCGCAGAAAAAGATGGTGGCCTTGGCGCAGATCTTGATCAAGACAATAAATTAATACCATATTCTGGTATTCCTGTTCAAATCGAAGCAAAAGATTTGGTCGGAAAACCAAAAGTATCTGTTGTTGCAGCGGCTGCAACTGCTGCACGAAACGATGAAAAATGTTCACAGCTTTTTACTTATAATGAAAGCCTTAAATTAATTCAAATTCACACTGATAAAATCAATGGTTTATCGATTTGTAATGTGACTGTTTCAGCAGCATCTGAAGAAGATAAAGTCTACGCAGATTCAGCGTCTTTTGAAATTGCAGTCAATTTGCCATTTTCTGAATACATGAAAAAATCTGATAATTCAGCAAAATATATTCAAAAATACTTAGGGGTTTCTGATAGAAATTTAGATAAATCAATAGACATTACAGCAAAGAATTTAAAAGATAAAAAAAATAAACAGAGTTTGGTATTGGATTTTGATGCAAATAAAGTGACAAAAGAAGATCAGCTAGAATTTTTAGACGCAATTACGGGTGCGCAATCGATAAAATCTTTATCACTTGCAAAAACAAATCTTATTAATTTAAACGCTGTTGCAAGATTAGAAAATTTAGAGTCACTTGATATCTCTGATACAAAAGTTTCAGAATCAGACTTTAAATTGTTATCAAAGCTTTCTAAGCTTAAAAAGCTTGCAGTGCGTGATCTTGATATCAAAGATTTTTCAAATATCGTACGCTATTTTCCAAGCTTAGAAGAACTTGATATTTCAAATAACAAACGCATTGTAAATATCAGCACACTCAAAGATATGAAAAACTTACGGATTTTAAAGATATCAAACACTGGTTTGACATCGATTGCGCCATTAGAACATTTAACAGAACTTACATTTCTTGATATAGCAAATAACGATTTATCAAACATTCAAAGCGGTTCTTATTCAATACTTTCAGATTTATACAATTTAACGCATTTAAATACTTCATTTACAAAAATTCCAGATTCATTTTTAAATGAGTATTTTAATACAGCATCAGCGCAAAAACTCAAAACATTTATCAATCGCAATCATTTTAAAAGATTCCATGTTGGAAATTGTCAGTTTAATAATTTTGAAAATATCCCAAATCTTCAAAAACTTGTTAATTTAGAATATTTAGATATTTATGGAAACAGTTGTCAAACGGAAAAAGGGAAATTTCAAGGATTATTAACAACAAAACCATTGCAAAAAATGAGTCAATTAAAAACACTAAATATTGCAAATAACATTATTTCTGATCTCAACGGAATTAAAAATCTTGAAATACCAAAAATTATTCTCAATGAATTGGACAAACAAGAAAATAATTATCAAAGAGAAACAGGAATTTATGCAACGCGTGAGGATTGTAGAGCAATTTTAGGTGCACATGAGCGTGCTTGTTCTACTTTAAGCGTAGATTTACCTGACGAGATTGTAAAAAATCCTTCACTTTCATTGCAAGCAAATATTCCTGACGATATTTTATATGTTGCAGCAAATAACACACTATCAAAGTATGCCAATAAAAATAGCGTTGTTAATACTGTACAAAATAAACTAATTCAATATCCTGGAATTCCAATTACACTTCATTCTAAAGATCTCACTGCAAAACCCAAAGTTTCCGTTGTTGCTGCTGCTGTGACAAGTGCAAAAAATGATGAAAAATGCCCACAGCTTTTTACTTATAACGAAAATCTTAATTTAATTCAAATTCACACTGATAAAATCACGGGTTTATCAATTTGTAATGTGACTGTTTCTGCAGCATCTGAAGCGGATAAAGTTTCTTCAAACTCAACAACTTTTGAAGTTGCGTTGAATCTTACGTTTTTAGAATATGGAAAAAAGAAAGATCGTGCGGCTAAATATATTCAAAAATACTTAGGAATTTCTGATACTGTTATCAATAATTCGGATAATTTTTTAGAAAATTATTTAAAAGAAAATAATCAAAATTTAGTATTGGATTTTGATGACAATAAAGTCACAAAAGAAGATCAGCTAGAGTTTTTAGACGCAATTACTGGCGCGCAATCCATCAAATCTTTATCACTTGCAAAAACAAATCTTTCTAATTTAAATGCTATTGCAAGATTAGAAAATCTTGAAGCGCTTGATATTTCAAATACTAAAGTCTCAGAAGCAGACCTAAAATTGTTATCAAAACTTCCTAGACTTAAAAAGCTTGCAGTTCGTGATTTAGACATTAAAGATTTTTCAAATATCACACAATATCTTGCAAATTTAGAAGAATTAGACATTGGAAATAACAAACGTATCGCGAGTTTAAATACACTTAAAGACATGAAAAATTTACGTGTTTTAAAGATTTCTAATACTAATTTAAATGCATTAGATCCATTGCAAACATTGTCGCAACTTACATCTCTTGATATCTCTCATAATGATTTATCAAATATTTCAAGCGGTTCTTATGCGATGCTTTCTAATTTAAGTAATTTAACGCATTTAAATACTTCATTTACAAAAATTTCAGACACACTTTTAAATGAGTATTTCAATACAGCATCGGCGCAAAAACTCAAAACATTTATCAACAGAAATCATTTTAAAAGATTTCAAGTGGGCAATTGTCAGTTTAATAATTTTGAAAAGATCCCAAATCTTCAAAAGCTTGTTAACTTAGAATATTTAGATATTTATGGAAACAGTTGTCAAACTGAAAAAGGGAAATTTCAAGGATTATTGACAACAAAACCATTGCAAAAAATGAGTCAATTAAAAACCTTGAATATTGCAAATAATATTATTTCTGATCTCAATGGAATTAAAAATCTTGAAATACCAAAAATCATTCTCAATGAATTAGACACACAAAACAATGCGTATCAAAGAGAAACAGGAATTTATGCAACGCGTGAGGATTGTAGATCTATTTTAGGTGCACATGAACGTGCATGTTCTACTTTAAGCGTAGATTTACCTGATGAGATTGTTAAAAATCCTTCACTTTCTTTGCAGCCATTGGTGCCACAAGAAACATTATACGCTTCAACTGGAGCGGTTGGTAAACCTGAAGCGAATCGTCGCTCAAGAAGAGCAATTAGGCACGGGTCTGAAAGAATTATTTATAATCATCAAGGTAACTTATTTCGCGCAGAGAAAGACGGAGGTTTGGGCGCCGATCTTGATCAAGACAATAAATTAATTCCGTACAACGGAATTCCAATCGTAATCGAAACAAAAGACTTGACTGGAAAACCCAAAGTTTCTGTTGTTGCTGAAGCTGTGACTACAGCAAAAAACGATGAAAAATGCCCGGAGCTCTTTTCATATAATGAAAGCCTTAAATTAATTCAAATTCACACAGATAAAATAACGGGTTTATCGATTTGCAATGTTACGATATCAGCTTCATCTGAAACAGATAAAGTGTATTCAGAGACAGTGAGTTTTGAAGTTGCGTTGAATCTCACATTTTCAGAGTATGTAAAAAAATCAGATCCAAGCACAAAATATATTAAAAAATATATCGGTAATGAAGAGAATGATCTCAATCGAGTGGCATATTATTTAGCGAGATACTTAAAAGACAAGCAAAACAGTCAAAATTTAGTTTTAGATTTTGATGAAACAAAGTTTAAAAAAGAAGATCAATTTGAATTTTTTGATTCGATTACAGGCGCCCAATCCATAAAATCTTTGTCTGTTGCGAAAATAAATCTTGTGAATGTCAACGCAATTATAAAACTAGAAAACCTTGAGGCACTTGATATTTCTGGCACGAAAATATCAGAAACTGATTTGAAATTGCTATCAAGACTTTCAAAACTAAAAAAACTTGCAGTGCGTGATCTTGATATTAAAGATTTGGCAAATATCACACGTTATCTGCCAAATCTTGAAGAACTAGATATTTCTGAAAACAAACGGATTGTGAATATCAGCACACTCAAAGATATGGAGCATTTGCGTGTTTTAAAAGTTGCAAATATCGGCCTCACGTCACTTGAACCTATTGAGCTTTTAACGCAACTGAATTCATTAGATTTATCAAAAAATGATCTGTCAAATGTTGATAAAAGCCAATACACAATACTTGCTAATTTATACAATTTAGCGCATTTAAACACTTCATTTACAAAAATTTCTGATGAATTTTTAAATAATTATTTTGATGTGACATCAGCGCAAAGACTATTGACATTTATCAATCGCAATCATTTTAACAGATTGCAAGTGGGAAATTGTCAATACAATAATTTCAGAAAAATTTCTAATTTAGGAAAACTTGTTAATTTAGAATATTTGGATATTTATGGCAATAGTTGTCAAGTTCAAAAAGGTGTATTTGAGGGCTTAGATACAACAACGCCTTTTAAATACATGTATAATTTAAAAACTTTAAATATTGCAAACAACATTATCTCAGATCTTAATGGTATTAAATTATTAGATCTGGGTAAGCTTATTTTGAATGAATTAAACACAAAAGACAGCGTTTATCTTAAAGAAACAGGAATACATGTAACTCGTGAAGCTTGCGTGAATATTCTTGGATTATACCAACGTGCATGTAGCACGTTAAGTTCTGGAAAATTTGTGACTGTAAAGTTTGATATTCCGGGTGATCACGAATGGACTGTGCCGCCAAATGTCTTCAAGGTTCGACTATTAGGGGCGTCTGGCGCAAACGGAGGCTCAGGTGGTGGTGGTTCTGGTCATTCGCTTCTTTGGTTTCACGGAGGCTGGGGACCGCATAAAAGTCGTGGAGGAGCTGGCGGTAATGGCGGTACAGCTAATGGTATGGCAACTAACAATAATGGAGGGCAAGGATATGGTTGTCATAGTAATAGCCATGATATTCATAGAATAGAACCAAATGGAACAGACGGTAGTAATGGAGAAGAAGGGAGTATTACTCTCTTTAAAAATGTTTCATTTTCGCGCGCTGCAGAATATATAAAAGATGAGTTACATCCGAAAAATAGAGTACGTAGAGGTGGAAAAGGAGGACCCGGTGGAGCTGCTAGAGCAGCACCGGAACAGTGTAGCTTAAATAAAATATCTGGAGGCGCTGGTGGTGACGGAATTAATGGTTGGAGTTCATATGTTGAAATATACGAAACAGATGTTATTCCGACAGAAAAAATTAAGTTTTCAATCGGCAAAGGTGGTTCTGGAGGAGTTGGTGGAAAAGGAGGAACAAAAATCTCAGGTTCTTATCATTACTCGTTACCAGGTTTAGACGGAACAGACGGCAAAGACGGCGAGCACGGATTCTTAGAAATTACATATGAAATATACCAATAGCTACAGATGAATCTGTAGCTATTTTTCGTTTAAAAACTTTTTTATGGAAGAGAGTTATGAGAATTATAAAAAATAAATTATTATTAAGCATTTTTTTAGCTAGCTTTAGCTTTTCAAATAACGCTGTTGCTGAGCTTTCTGATCCAAAAAAATTTATAACTGAGAAGTTTAGCAATCCTGGAACTTATGAATGGACTGTACCTCCGAACGTGTACAAAGTTCGGATTCTTGGAGCTTCAGGAGCAAACGGAGGAGCAGGTGGTGGTGGTTCTGGTGTTTCTCACAGTAGTTATCGGGGTAGTTGGAGTGATTTCACTCAAGGAGGTAATGGCGGAAACAGCGGCAAGGCTAATGGTGAAGCGATTAATATAGGAGAAAAAGGAAAACCTTGCCGTGCAGATTTGGTTTATATGAGAGAGTCCTCTGGAACAAATGGAGAAAATGCAGAATTAGGAACTGTCACTCGTTTTAAAAACGTAACATTCTCACAAGCAGCAGAATATATAAAAGATAACTATTTCCCAAGTATACTGCGTAAAGGTGGTAAAGGAGGCGCAGGAGGAGAAAGTCAAAAAGGAATATGCGGTTCAAATGTTGCAGATTTTCTCTCTGGCGGAGCTGGCGGTAACGGAATTAATGGGTGGAATTCACTTTTTGAAATACATGAAGCAGATGTCATTCCTGGAGAAAAAATTCCCGTTGTTATTGGGAAAGGTGGCAAAGGAGGTGCAGGAGGCATCGGAGGGAACGCATTATACAGAGCTTCCAACCATTTTTATTTTGCAAATGATGGAAAAAATGGAACAGACGGAACAGACGGCGAGCACGGATTTTTAGAAATTACATATGAAATATACCAATAGCTACAGATTCATCTGTAGCTATTTTCATTTAATGTTTAATAATTTTTTTATGGAAGAGAGTTATGAGAATTATAAAAAATAAATTATTATTAAGTATTTTTTTAGCTAGCTCTTTTATTTTTTCCAATAAGGCTACAGCAGAATTTTCTTATGCGGGAAAATTTTTAAGCACAACAGCAGCAGGTTGTGCAGTCGGATTTAGCACAGGATTTATGATTGGAGAGTCTGGCGGTTATGAATCACAACCCAAGCAAATTATAACATTTATGGGTGCTGCAACAGGATGTTTATCAGCTGCACTTTTTTCATACTTTTTTTATGATGATCCGACAAAAGACATTGCACAACGTAACGAGCAATTGCAACATGTGAACAATCAATTGCAATTGCAACTTCAAGCACAAGTCAATAGTGGAACATTACAGAATCAAAAATTTGCATTTAACAATCAAAGTTCGCTCAATTTGATATTAGAAAACATGCAAATTGCGAAAATTGATCCAGAAAAAATTGGAGGCATTGGAAATATCAAAAGCGGATTAAAAAAATGTGATGTGATTTATCCGTTGTGGATGGGTAAAAATGGTTTTGTGCATTCAAATAATGATCAAATTGTACTAGAAGAATCATGGATTCCAGTGTCACCACATTTTGCATTAAAAGCATGGCAATTTTACTACTCAAAAGATGGTTGTTTTGAAGCCGATAAAAAATATGGGTATTTTGAAAATGTGATGCCAGGCTTATCAAACCAACTAGAAAATCAACTTCGTTACACGTTAACAACAAAAGAAAATCAGTAATTTTTTTATTTTTCTTATCATGTAGGAGTTTTTTTATGCATAATAAAAGTCGTAATTTAAGAATTAATTTATCAAATTTTTTATGTTTAAACGCTTTGATTTTTCATTTTAATACTTACGCACAAAATTCAAGTAGCAGAGAATGGGTTTCATCAATCAATAATTTAATCGGCGCTGTGCGTTCGATGTCTCCGGTTTTATTTATGCTTGGTCTTGTTTTTTTAATTGCAACAGTCGGAATTTGGATCTGGTTTCCGCGGTTTAGACAACAAACAAGCTGGGTTTGGGGATCTATTGTTCTGATAATTGTTGTTTATTTTGTGGGAAGTTATTTTGCAGAACCATTAAGAAATACGTTTAGTGCAGTTTTAGATCCTATCAAATGGATCAGTCCAAGCGGGGGATAAATTTATTAAAATAATGGATTAAATGGGGGTAAAATATGCAAAAAATCAAGATATATTCTAGCTTAGAAAGAAATAAACCAAAATTATTTCTCTTGTTTAAAAGAAAATCTTTTATAAATGCTGTTTTTGGATTTTTATTAGGAATATTTTTAGGCAATATCTTATCAAATTTATTTGCAATTTTTGCATTTATTTTACCTATTTTTTGTACTTTGTTTTTTTTTATGATTACAGAATATGCGTATAACGGAAAATATACAAACCAAAGGATTGAAATGTTCTTTTCAAAACTAAAAAAATATTTTAAATATTCTAAAATTAGGTTAGATAAAGAATCTGAAATAAATTATTCAAATGTTGATAATATGAAACAAAATGATGATGAAAATACTTTATATGATTGTTTTGGAAATGAAATTATTGGATTTAAAGTGATTGCAAGTGAAGATATTGATTTTTATAATAAGTTTAAAAGTGCAGTTGAAATTATTTTAAAAGCGCTGCCCACTTCTGATAAAATTCAATTTGTAAGAGTCAATAAAGATATTCATGATAAAAAAATTTTTGTCGGTCGAGAAATTTTAGAAGAAAAAAGAGTCAAAAAACAAGAATATTATATTTTTATTTCAAATTATTTTGGCAATCATCAACGTTTTAAAGAGTTCTGCATCAAAAGACTTGAAACAGTCGCAACACGTTTAAATCGAGTTGAAATCAGTAATTATTGTCAATTTGTCTTTGCGCCCAAAAGTTTAAGTTTTGATAAAGAATTGCCAATTTATCCCGTAACGCTATTTTTTAACGATAAAGAAGTTCATGCTTATAATAACGATTATGTGCATGGCACAGCAAGTCTTGCGCAAATACCATCAATTGTAATGAATGATTTTCACCATTTTTTTAGACCCATTGATAAATTAACAAGTGTTGTTTGTGCTTCATTTAACGGGATAAATAGCACAATTTCTCAAGCAAAAGAAATGCTTGGTGAAATTCAAAAAGAAAATTTAGATGATACAAAACGTTCAAATACTAAAAAAATTGAAGCGTATGAACAACAAAAAATCGATAAAGATGAAGGCATTGATATCAATTTAAATATGACAATTAATATTTTGGCATTTGGCAAAAAAGAAGATGTTGAACATGCTCTTTCTGAATTAGAAATGAAAGCAGAAGAATTTCCGATTTCATCACAACGGCCTATTTTTTGTCGTGAAAATGCATATTTAAAAGAATCTCTATTTTCTGTGCTGCCAGGCAATCGTTTATTTAATCCATTTCGTTCAAATACAATTTATTCCACGACAGAAGCGTATTGTTATATTCCAAAACCAGTCTTTAATTATAATTCTCATGATGAACGGGCATTTTATTTTCGCACATTAGAAAATACAATTTGGCCATTTTTATATTACAAGCCGATGTCTACAGTGGTTGTTGGTCTCCCCGGCAGTGGAAAAAGTTTAGTGGTTGGAAGGCTTTTTACGCATCATATTGAGATGAGTAAAAAAGGGTATCGAGCATCTGGTTTTATTTTAGATCTGGGTGATTCGTTTTCTTTTTTAGAAGATGGTCTTGCTGATTTCACACTAAAACTCAATTACGATAATTTAAATTGTAAGTATTTGCAGCTTGAAATTCAGCCACTAAATTTATTCAAACCTTTTGCTGATAGAGTCAAGTATGCTAAAAAATTTATTTGCGAAATTATGGGTTTTGACCCAGACGATCAGTCATCACAAACAGCGTCAGACGGAGAATTGATCGGAAATATTCTTTCGCAATTTTACGAACATGATCTCAGTCGTTTATCAGAATTTAAATTGTTGCTTGAAAATGCACTGCCTGATTTTTTTGAAAGAATTGCAAATAAAACAGTAAAAAAAGCAAATTGGGATGAATACAAAGCACGCTTGAATAATTTTTGCAAAGGAGGTTTAAATGGAGATGTGTTTGATCCTGATAATCCGAAATTTACAGAACTAAATCTTAAAAACGTACGGTTTTTTTACGCGTGCAAAAATACCCAGACAAAAAATGATCGTGCTTTAATCGCTGCGTTTGCATCACTTGTTTTAGAGTTTGGAAACTTACTCGAAGAAAAATACAAATCAACAGGAGGTGATAACGAAGCCTCCAATTTCTTTTATTGCATAGATGAATTGCAGTGGTGGCGAGAATACATACCGCATTCATGGCTTCGTGAAAGAGCAAGTCAAAACAGAAAATTTGGATCATCTCTATGGCTTCTCACACAAGATGCCTGCGATTTAATTATACCAAAAGTTGCAATGGAAAAGGGTTTGATTGCAAGTCAATACAGTTTGCTTGAATCGATGCAACGCTGTTTCTTTTTTACTCTGCCACAAAATCTTCAAGTGCTTTCAATTTTAGCGCATGAACAACTGACAGAAACAGGAAGTGCGCAAAAAAATGGTCGCATTGAACAAATGCTTGAAATCGAAAAGTTAATCAAAGAATCAATCAAATCAACAGATAAAAAAACAGACAGAATTATTGGTTACTGTGATCAACACTTAAATATGCAAGCACTGTATGCAGACTACGAAAAATATTTTTTGTGGGCATCAACCACACATGACGGTGGGCGGGCAATCAGAAAAAAAGCATTAAAATACTCTGGACTTCCTTTTTTTGAAGTGTGCAAGAAATTAGCGCGCTGGAATGATGCGATTCCTGAAAATCAATGCCACGAATCTTTTGAAAATGACATTTTAAAAACAGCATTTCGAGTTGATGAGATTAATATCAATAACAATTCACAAAAAGAGACAAAAAATGAGCACAGAAAAACACACAAAGAATCTGATTCAAGAGAACAAAAACTGTAATTCTAATAATTCTGACAACAATAAAGAAGTAGCACGGCGGAATCTTTTTTCTTTATTTTTAGGCGGAGTTGGGGGTCTTGCTGCTGCAACTCTTTTGAAATCAAAAGAAGCGAATGCAACACCAGCATCTGATGGTTTATTAGCAAAAATGAACGTCACGCTCGCTGCAATGGCAGCGCATATTGCAACAGTTGCAGAAAGTGTCCGAAAGCAACTTGAAAATTTTAATACGTTTATGAAACCATTCTCGGACACAGTCGATAATGTTAAAAAAGTTGGAGATTCGTGGAATAATTTGCTTGGTCAAATTAATAAAGTTATGGATGCAACAGAAAAGTCGCGCGATTTTTTAAACATGATCACAAGCAAAGACAAGAACATTTTTTATCTTCAAGCAAAACAGCTTGCTGATTATGTCACAAATTTAGTGTCTGGAAATTCTGACTGGGCTAAGATAAGACTTAGAAAATTCGATTGGTACTCGCAAGCATTAGTGCGTGCGATGAATGAAATTTCGATGCACTATAAAGATGTATATAGTTCTTGGGAGAGAGCTTCTTTAACAAGTAAACAACTTGGATCTAAAGAAAAATTATTTGTTGCAGGAGCAAACCAGCACTTAAAGGGCGCATTTCACGAAGTGAAAGCCTTTGTTTTCAACGAAGTGTTTAATGATATCCAAAAACAAGTAAAAAAAGATAAAAAAAATGGAAAAATTCCAGAAAATATTAGCGAATCTGAAGCTGTTCATGCTCTGAGTCAGCAGCTTTTGATTCAAATTCAAATTTCACAGTATGCAGCAATCACAGAGATATTAAATTCAATTAATATTCTTGTATTATCTAAAAATGAAGGAGCTTTTAATATTCCTAAAGACATGAAACTACCTAATCCCGAAGACTTTCAAAGAATTTTTGAAGCCGCAACATCAGGAGACAGATACCCAGGAAACTTTAAAGAGCAATTTAAGTACAAAACAAATCAAAATTCAAATTAAAATTAAGGTGCATTATGTCACTGAATACAGCAAGTTTGTTACCGCTTTTTGAGATTGCTTCTGCTGTCATAGCTTTAGGAATGGTATGTTACTTAACATACAACTTGGTAGCTGGGATTTATAGTAATGATAAATATATTAAAGCTATAAAATACTGTTTTACGTTTGCCGCGGGATATTTTATTTTAAAATCACTCATTGGAACTAAAACGACAATTTCATTAAATGAAGCTGAAATTACCAATTATCAATACGTAACAGTAGTGGGAGTTTGGGCGTTTAATTTCAATCAAGTTGCTTCAGTCGCAAAAACATTAACATCAATATTATCGGTTGGCGGAGTTGCAGCAGTCACTTCTGCAATTGCTGTAATCTATGCAGGAATTGCGTTGCATATAAAATTAAGCATGAATGCATGGCGTGGTATACCAGAAGTTTTTGAAGCGTTTATTTATGGCGTTATTGCTTATTTTTCTTTATCGCATTTTGATGTGTTTTATAATGGAATGACTTCATTTTTAGATTCAATTATTAAATCATTAGTTGATTATGATATCTACGAAAAATATTCAGATGGACTCCGTCCTATTTTTAAATCTCAAGAAGATTTTATGCAGAGCTTAAAATCATTTTCTATTTTAGGGATATTTACAAACACACTTTCAATGGTTCTTGGTGGTATTACTGTAGTATTATTATTTTTAATGGATATTGTTAATTTGTTACTTTATTTTTTACAACATGTTGGCATTCTAATGCTTCCTTGTTTTACAATTGCAATGTCCTTTTTTTCTGGAATCGATCCGACAAGACCAATAAAACTCGCAGGCGCTTTTGCTTTTTTAACATTGTTAGCAAAAATTCAGGTCATGATTATGAATTTATTATTTTCATCGTTTGATAATGTTGAAGCAGGATTTCAAGAAGCATCCAATTCTATAAATTTAGGAATTGCAGTGTTGGGAGATAATTTATTATTAATTTTTAAAGTTTGCGCTTCTATTATTTGTGCTTTGCTAGTGATCATATTTGTTTCGACAAAAGTGTTAGACAGAGTTTTTGGAATTGTTGCATCAAGCCAAATGATGCCTTTTTTACAACAGACTAAATCAGTAATTGGAAGATTAAGGAGGTAATACATGAAAAATAATGAAAATTTTTTATTAAATATTGGAAAGTATGCTGTTTTAATTCAAAAATATTTTTGGGTTGTTGGTGTTCCGTATATTGTTTTTTCTCCGTTTTTTTTCATCAGTATTTTAAAGCCAGAGCCGCCCGCAGTAGCGCAATTGATGCCTGTATTAACTTTAAACTCTGACGGATCAATTAACAAATTAACTTGTGATACTAAAAAAGATGCGGCAGATATTCTTCCTCTTGCAAAAGAATTATCGAAAAAACTTGTTTCAGCATTTTATGAATGGCCGCAAAATAAATCACAAGCTTCTGCAAGAATGGCTTCATTTTCGAAGTACTTTAATCAAAATAAAAACTCTCAAGCACAAACGTTTATTAGTATGCAAACGACAAAAATTTTATCAGAATCAATGTCATCACAAGCGTCGTTTGAAATTTTAACATTAGAGTCTGATTATGATCTAGAAAATCATGAGTTTGTAGTTATTTTAGACGGCATTCAAAGCACTCTTAGAAATGATATAAAAACATCAAAAAAAGTGAGTTTAGATATTTATTTTAAATATGCGAGTGAAGATAGAAAGAAATATAACAATGTTTTGATTGAAATCACAAAAATTGTGGAGAGAAAAAATGAGCAAACTTAAACTTTACTTATTGATAAATCTATTTATTTCTAGATCTGTTTTTTCGTTTTCTGATCAAATTGACGGAGTCTTGGTTCCCCAAGGCAAATTTGACAGCAAATTACCAGTTGTTACGCTTCGCTTAGATAAAATTAGTCCTCCAGTCGTGCGTATTACACCATCAAGACCCACTGTTTTAATATTTCCGCATCAAGTGTCTTCGTGTGTGAGTGATAATAAAGCTCTTACAATTGAAAAAGGAAATCCGATGAAAAATGCGACGGAAAACCCTGGATTTTCTACAGTCATTTTAAAAGTTGATGCGGCAGGCTTAGTTTCTATCAATAGCGATATTCCAGAGCAAACTGTGATCAATTGTCAGCTTGTTGATGCAAATATTTATCCAATCGGTGTATATTTTACAGATAATAATGCTTATAGCGTTGTAAAATTATTAGATAACAAACAAAGACAACTAGCTGGAAATTCGTCGTTTGATATGCAAGGTTTTCAAGCGATTAGTCTATCAGATAAAAAATCAAAAAAGCAAGAATCTAAAAAAAATATCAATAATGAATTAAATATTAATATTGAAAATTATCTTCAAAATAAAAATACAGTAATCGCTAAAAGTTCTGAAAAAGAAGCGATAAAAATAAAAGATTTTTCAACTTTACTTGATAAAAATGGATTTACCGCTATCAAAAAGGAGAATTTAGATGCAGCCAAAAAATAGAAAAAATTTGATTTTATTTCTATCAATTTCTACTTTTATTGTCATCTCTGCAATTATTTCTATATCAATATTAGATGGTTATCAAATACAAGAAACAGAAGTTGAAAAAGAAGCGAAAAAAGCTTCAGTGTCAGACAGATTACGCTCAAAAAATTTAGAAAAAGTAGAACTTGGGAAAGCCCGAATTTCTGATACAGTGACTGATACAATAGATAATAAGTCTGAAAAAAACTCAACAGTCTTTCACAATAAAAATGTGAAAACTGAAGACAAAAATCAGATAAAAACAGATGACAATAAAAACAAAAATTCTACATGGAATGCAGTTTTAGCTGCACAAGATGATGTGATTACGATTGATTATGATAACGAGTCTCTAAGTAGCGATTCTAAAGATTTAAAAGAAAATACACAAAAAAAAGAACGAGAGCGTGATGCAAACAAGTTTGTCGAACTTGTTTCAAACAGTGATGATATTCGCAATGCCATCATTCAGAAAACAAATGACAATGACAACATCGCGCAATATCAAACGCAAGCGCTTGAAAAGCAGAAGAACAATTCAAACTCAAAGTCAAAGTTTTCAAGACTTGCAGCAATGAGTGCGCAAAAACTACAAACAATTTCTGGTGTTGAACAAATTGCGGGGCGCACACAAATGTTTAAAGCAGGAACTCGTGTGTATGCCATTCTTCCTGATAAATTAACTGTTTCTTCTGGCGAATCAATTAGTACAAGCTTGATCGCGTTTGGCTCAACAGAACAAAAATTTCCGGATCATACTACATTTGTTGGCAAAGCACAGCTTAACAAGTCTCAAAGACGTGTAGAAATACTAATTGATAAATGTGTCAACACCAGAGACGATTCTCCGCATTTGCCTTGCGCTGCTATTGTTAAAGATATTTTGGGAGATAATGGTTTGTCTGGAAAAATTTATGATCCTTCAAATTGGCAACTGATTGTCTCAACTGCGGGCACGTTTTTATCAACATATGTTCTTGGCTCACTCACAACATCAACAACACAAACAGGGGTTACTGTTGATCAATCCGTTGCAAATCAAGTGAGACAAGCGCTTGCTGGCTCTATTAATGCTGTTGCTGGAAGAATTAATGACAATTTAAATCGCAGCGGAACAGAAATCACAATCTCCCCAGGTTCAATAGTGCAAGTGTTTTTTGTTGATACAACAAACTCATGGAATTTAAAATAAATTATAAAAGGTGTGTTTGTGATTAAGATTTTTAATCTCATTAAAATATATTTATGTGTTTGCACACCATTTTTAATACTTTCTGCACATTCAATACAAGAAAATAGGTTAGATTTAAATGCAAATATTTTTCTACCAGCAAAAGGAAAAATAATTAAAAACTACGGTTGGGAACGGTTTAATTCAGAAAATTTTAAGCATCATATTGTGATTCAATCACTGACAAAATCGATTTACGCTGCTGCTAATGGTGAAGTTGTTATTTCTGGAATCGATAAAGAGAATAAAAAAATTATTGTCATTCAATCGAAAAATTTTTACACAGTATATCGAAATATTGATAAATTTTTTGTTAAAAAAAGAGATAAAGTGACTTCAAAAACTAAAATAGCAGAAGCAGCGGAGTTGTATTTTGAATTGCGTGATTTGAATGGCAATTCTCATGATCCCGAAAAATTTTTTCAAAAAAGAACTCATTTAAATAAAATAAAACTTTCTAAAAAAGAACTTTTTGATTCTTTTTTTGCATTCATGGAAAATCTTGGTTTTTCAAAAAAAGATATTCCAGTTATGTATTGTATTGCAAATTTAGAATCATCTTTTAATCCAAAAGCTGTGAATTACAATAGAAATAATACTTACGATACCGGGATATTTCAAATAAATGATATTTGGTTAAAACGTTGTAAATTAAAAAGGCATGAATTGTTTGATGTAAAAAATAATGCAATATGTGCAAGATTAGTTTTAAAAGAACAAGGGTTTAATGCCTGGGTTACTTATAAAAAATATTACCCAAAAAGGTGTTAATTTTTTTATAATGTGTTACAATTTAATTGGTTTATGTGCAGTAAAATTTTTTATGTAAGGAGATTAGTTTATGAAATTATCATTTCTTGTATCTTTATGTTCAGTTTTTTTCTCAATGAATTTGTATGCAAATAGCGAAAAATTTTTAAACGAACATGATATAAAAAATGAACCATCAAATGATAAACAGAAAATAATTGAATATCATTTAGGTTCACTTACAGCAGTACAGAATTCTGCTAATCATAATATCAATAAGATTAATGATAATCTTATTGATATAAAAAAATTATTAACGACTCAAAACACACTATTAAGCGAAATTTTAAGCAAAAATAATACTGCATTAAAAAACGATAAAAGTTTTGTTTTTGTTGAAAAAAATAAACTGAAATAGAATTAAGGAAAATTATTCATGCATACTTTTAGTATTGGAGAGCTTGCTTTAATATTTGGTATTGTTGTTATTCTTTTTGGCAGTAGTCGACTTGCAAAAATTGGAAAATCATTGGGTGAAGGTATTGCAAATTTTAAAAAGGGTCTAAAGGAGTCTGATTAATACATGGAAAATAATATTAAAAAAGAAAGATTACAAGAATTAGAAAAAAATATATTAATTACTAAAAATAGTAGAATGAAGTCTGAAGAGAGACTTAAATTTTACTATTTTTGGCTTAATACAGGCGTTGCATTATCAACAATAATAATTGTAATTATAAATGTTATAATTTTAGTTTTTCCAGATTATGATCGAAAACATATTTTAACATTTGTTTCTTTGTTTTATTCATTTATTCATTCATTT
>Ga0114968_10000458_pt1 | contig 30495 bp, 35 predicted proteins | sample M_130807_EF_Meta_FD_87020 | JGI IMG/M metagenome (GOLD analysis project Ga0114968, IMG submission 87020) | Freshwater microbial communities from Lake Montjoie, Canada to study carbon cycling - M_130807_EF_MetaG | ecosystem: Environmental > Aquatic > Freshwater > Lake | place: Lake Montjoie... | reverse complement strand
TTTCCATTGTCTTAGTTTCCTATCTTGTTCCTGATCTCATCAGACACCGCCCTACGGTGTGACCCCTTGCGGGGTTTCGATCTTTAGTTAGTGGCCTTAATTAAGAATAGCGCGATCACGCCCGCCAGCATTAACCAACACGCTAGGGCGATCAGGTTATCGCGTAGGCGGTAGGCCTTGGGTGTCCAATTCCATTTAGTCATACGTGTTTCACCCATACCCGCACCAGCTCGCCCACTAGGTGGCAATAACGGCACGGTGTCGCGCTTTCGTAGCCGTTGTCCGTGTCTGTCCATAGTGCCTCATTCACGCTGTTACAGCTTAGGCATTTACTAAAGTACCATAGATCTTTTCTCATTAGATTATCCCTACTAATCTTGGGGCGGTGTTGCCCTATGTATTGACCATAAGGCAAGGCCTAGCTGGTGTCAAGGACATTTGAAAACTTTTTTTTGTGGCGTGTGTCACACCGTTACGGCCTGCCAATTCCTGCCAGCTTTTCCCTAGGTGTTCGCCGTGTTGGTAGCTGTATGTAGTGTCCGTGTCATTAACAACCCACACCGCACACTTAGCCACAACTAGGGCAAGGCAAGGCCACAACACGGCACGGCACGGCCAGCAAATAACACGGGGGGGATCTAGCCAAAAGGTAGGGGGGGTGTCTGCCAGATCAGGCCACACAACGCCAACGACCCACGGGTTTTTAATACGCGCGAAGCATGATGTATAGTATCTAGTGAAATAATTTTTCTAAAGTAGCTGCTATAAAATCGTTGTAAATAAAGGGTTTTATCCCCGTTACCAAATCGTTACAAAAGTTTTTTTCAAAATAGCGTGGTAAAGCATACATTTCCCCCCCTTAGTATTAGTGAGGGGCTTCGCCCCTAGAAGCCCCGAACCTTCACGGTTGTTACGGTTCGTGTAGCGCAAGCGGAACGGGCCGTAACGGTTCGCAAGCTTCGCTTGCTCACCGTATAAAAGTGGTTTTTTCACTACCAAGGTTTTATTCTAGGACTACTACTAACCAGGCTTTCCCTTGGGAGTAAAAGCATGGAGGCACAATGTCTAGCCCTAAGAGAAATTCGCAGCATCGTACCGTTGGTACGCTGACTGCTGACCAGGCCAAGGAAAGATTACTTTCCCTGCTCCAGGATGGCTTCTCAGTGGCAGATGCCTGTGCTGGAGTTAACAAGTCCGAGAAGACGTATTACTATTACATCCAGTCTGACCCAGAGTTTAATCGGGCAGTTAAGCTTATGCGGGCCGTACAGCAACGCAAGGGCCATATCTCTGATGAAGACAAAGAGATTACCTTCGAGGAATTTAGAACCAAGTATTTGAACTCGGTGACCTTCGGTCACCAGCTAAATGTGGTAGACCTAATTGAAAATCGGCCTCCACGGTGGGTACATGAATCAATGACGTACGAGGCAGGATTGCCGCAGTACGTATTAGTCAACATGCCACCTGAACACGCTAAGTCTATGACGGTCTCGATTGACTACATTACCTACCGTATTTGCACAGACCCTAACATTCGCATTAAGGTTGTTTCCAAGACAAGGGAAATGGCTAAGGAGTTCTTATATGCTGTTAAACAGCGCCTTACCTCCCCTTCCTACGCGGAGCTACAAAGACGTTACGCTCCTGCTGACGGTTTCAAAGCAACTTCAGATAAGTGGACTGCGGATGCAATTTATCTTGAGCGAGATTCAGGTGAAAAAGATCCGACACTTCAAGCTTTGGGTATTGGCGGGCAGATCTACGGTGCCCGTGCAGATCTCATCATCCTTGATGACACAGTTACTCTGGCAAATGCTGGAGAGTACGAAAAGCAGATCCGATGGATTCAACAAGAAGTACTTACCCGTGTTGGACCGACAGGGAAAATCCTGGTTGTAGGTACCCGCGTAGATCCTATAGATTTATATCGCGAGATTCGTAACGAAGATCGCTACCCTGACGGTGCGTCCCCCTGGACGTACCTAGCAATGCCAGCCGTTTTGGAGTTCAACGATGATCCGACTAAATGGGTCACTCTTTGGCCGCGTTCAGACCGCCCTTGGGCTAATGATCCCGTTGACCCTGACCAAGATGGCTTCTTTCCTAGGTGGGATGGAACTAGACTCCGACAAAGACGAGGACTTCTAGACCCTAAAACCTGGGCAATGGTTTACCAACAGCAAGACGTACAGGCTGAATCGGTGTTTTCACCCGAATCAGTACGTGGATCTGTTAATGGTATGAGAGCTTGCGGCCCGCTGATTGCGGGTGCTGCAGGTCACCCGAAAGAAACCAATGGTTTCTATACAGTATGCGGCTTAGATCCCGCTATGTCTGGTGACACGTTCGGTGTTGTGGTGTCGGCTGATAGAACGACAAAAAAACGGTATTTACTTGATGCGTCACGTATGCCCGCACCCACACCGCAACGTATTCGTGAACTTATTATGACGTGGACTGAGAAGTATAGCCCACAAGCATGGGTTATTGAGAAGAACGCCTTTCAGTTGTTCTTAACTCAGGATGAACAGATCAACCAGTTCCTAGCTTCTCGCGGTATTAGACTTATTAGCCACTACACGGGTGCTAATAAAATGGATTTGGAGTATGGCGTTGCTTCCCTTGGACCCTTGTTTGGTCAGTTGGACCAGGCAGGAAAGTACATTAAGGGATCCAGTCTTATTGAATTGCCTCGTACAGATAACGAGGGCGTTAAAGCGCTCATTGAGCAACTAATTACATGGGCACCTGGAACTAAGAATAAACAGGATGGTCCTATGGCGCTGTGGTTTGTAGAAACCCAGTTGCGTGATTATGTGAACCAGATGGGGTCACATGGTAATACTTGGGTTCGTAATCCTTTTGCTACTCCTAGAGATCTAGCAAAGCGTATGACGGTAGACCTAGAAGAGTATTCAAGATTACAGCAGCAACTAGCTGCGGGAGGTTACTAAATGGCTGACATTCAGCAAATCGCTGCGCGTGTCAAGCAACTGCGCGAAAAAGCGCGGGAACGGGACTCTCGTTGGTCTGACGTACTTGAGGTACGTAAGGGAAATATTAACAAAGTATTCCCTGGATTATTCCCAGATGACTACCCTAAACCTATGGTTGCTAACTTTATTGACATTGCAGCTCGCGACGTATCTGAAGTTATAGCCCCGCTTCCAGCGTTTAACTGCTCGGCAACCAACTCAGTATCAGACCGCGCACGTCAGAAGGCTGACAAGCGCACCATGATCGCTGCAGGATACCGTGACCAGTCACGCCTGCAGGTACAGATGTTTACAGGTGCAGATCGTTATGTAACCTTTGGTTTGTTACCAATCCTTATTGAGATTGATTACGAACGTAAGACTCCAGTTATTAACATTGATGATCCTATCGGATCATACCCAGATTTCGACCGCTTTGGCCGTCTAGTTTCTTACACCAAGCGTTACACCAAGACTGTAGCTGACCTAGTTCGGGACTTCCCAGAGCATGAGTCTGTTATTCGTGGCCGTTACAACACAACTAACGACCTATCTCGCATGGACATGTATCGTTACCACGATAAAGATACAACTATGTTATTCTTGCCAGAGCGTAATAACTTTGTTCTTGCAGAAACCCCTAATCCCATTGGCAAGATCATGGCTGTTATGGCCGTGCGCCCAGGCATTGACTCAAATACAGAGTTCCGTGGTCAGTTCGATGACATTCTATGGGTTCAAGTAGCGCGTTCGCGCTTCGCTACCCTAAGCCTTGAAGCTGCACAGAAGTCTGTACAGGCACCATACGCATTGCCAGCAGATGTAAACGTAATGGAGATTGGCCCTGATGCCACTATCCGTTCTGCTTCCCCAGAGAAGATTCGCCGTGTAGATCTTAATGTTCCCCCTGGTTTGTTCCAAGAATCAGCAGCATTAGACCAAGAACTACGTGTTGGTGGGCGTTACCCAGAGGGTCGCCTAGGTAACATGTCTGGATCTATCGTTACTGGCCGTGGTGTAGAAGCCCTTATGGGTGGATTTGATACCCAGGTAAAGACCGCACAGACCGTATTTGCTGAGGCATTAACTCAGGTTATGGCGCTTTGCTTTGAAGTTGACGAAAGTATTTTTGGAAATGTACGCAAAACCGTACAGGGCATGGATGCAGGTGCACCATTCCAGGTGGAATACACCCCATCTAAAGACATTGCTGGCGAATACGTAGTAGATGTTACCTACGGTTTGATGGCTGGCCTTAACCCTAACCAAGCTTTAGTCTTTGGATTACAGGCACGTGGAGATCAGTTGATCTCACGTGACTTCCTGCGCCGTCAAATGCCGTGGGAAATCAACGTAACCATGGAAGAACAGAAGATTGAAGTCGAAAAGATGCGCGATTCGCTACTTGCTGCAGTCTCTGGCCTAGCCCAGTCTTTACCAGCATTAGTGCAAAGCGGTCAAGATCCTTCACAGTTTATTGGAAAGCTAGCAGCAATCATTGATGGCCGCCTTAAGGGTAGCTCTATTGAATCAATCGTTGCTGAAGTATTCGCCCCAGAGCCACCACCGTCCGCACCTGGATCGCAGCCTGCAGTCCCTGGCTCTCCAGAAGAAGCGGCCGCTGCTGCGGGCGGTGGTGTTTCTGGACTCAATCCACTGACAGGTTCACCTACGGGTGTAGCTCCTGGTCAGGTAGGGGTAGGCGGAAAGCCTCCAATTCAATACCTCCTTGCTGGTTTAACTAGTAGGGGTAAGCCGACACTAGCTTCTAGTGTCACAAGAATGATGCCAGCAGGATAAAAGGAGAAAAAACTATGGCTTTCGGATCAGGAAAGAAACCAGCGAACCAAGGTTCAATGGCAAAAGTAAATTACGATGCACCTCACGTAAGCGGAACACCAAGCGCAGCCAAGCCAAGCCCAAGCAAGATTCTATTTGGTTACAACCCAGGTGGAACTAGCGGCACAGGATCTACCTCAGGTCGTGGTAAGGGAGTGCTTAAGTAATGAGAGAACGCACAAACGCAGGAGATAACACCTACGTAAACAACAAGGACTTTGGCATGATTGCACAGTCAGCAAAAACTTCACGTGGTAGCAATACACCAACACAGGTAGGCAATGACAACCAGCGTGAAGGTTACAACGCTTACCGTGGCTCAACAAAAAATCCAAGGCCCCCAAAGGTATCAAAGGCGCAGGCTGATGTAAAGCCATCAAAGGACTGGACAACATCAGAAAAAATGCGTGATAAACAACGTGCTGGTGGCAAAGGTAAGTAAACAAACGTCCAGAACTGTGTTCTGGTTTGCAAGAAAAATCATTCGGTTTAATTAAAAAGGCGGTAGAATCATGGCAGGTAAAGGTGGGTATCAAGCCCCAACAAATCCAGCTCCAGTTTCAGGCCCAGGCGCATTGTCGCAACGTACCGATGGTGGACCAGCAGACACACAAGCAGCACAGTACGTATCTGGTCTTCCGTATGGCGAGGGGCAGGCTCTCATGGCTACACAGCAAGCGGCACCTATGGCTGCTTCTGGCATGATGCCTGAGTCTGCCCCCGTCATACCACTTAACGCACCATCACAGCGCCCTAACGAGCCTGTTACTGCTGGTGCAGATGCTGGCCCTGGGCCAGGCATGAGTTCTCTAGGTTTAGGTGCAAAGGACATAGCGGCAGATAAAGAGTTTAAGGCTACAATAGCCTCATACATGCCAGTTCTTATGCACGTCGCTTCTCGTTCTAATACATCACCAGAGACACGCAACATCATCCGACAGTTGCGGGAGATGATTTGAGTTTTTGGGATCGCCTGGGCACACTAGCCCAAGATACCGTGGGAGCAGTTACTGCATCACCAAAGTTTCTTTGGGATATAGCTTCTGCCCCGTGGAATGATAACGAAGAATTTAACGGCTTTGCCAACACCTTTAAGACCTCTGGAACAAAATGGGCGCAGGCTATGATTAAGCCTATTGCAGATGTTGCTGAAACTCCAGGAATTAAACAGGGACTACAAAAGCTAGATACTTTTAATAGAGAAGTAATCCGCGAACCACTAACTACTGGGTTACTTGCTGCCACTGAAACTGGTGGAGATTTCAAAAAAGCCTACGGAATGGCACAAGATACTTCACTTGGTCAAGCCATTGTTGGCAGTTTAGGTGCCATACTTCCAGGTCAACAGGCTGTAGATAAGATTGATTATGAAGATACCGCAGCAGTAGACAAGTTTTTCTCTACTGGCGCACCACGTTTCTGGTCTGGTGTTGGCGATGTTAGTATTCAAATCTTTGGTGACGTGTCTATTGCTGGTGGTAAAGCTGCTAAAATTGCACGTGAATCATCTTTAATAACTAATAAAATTAACAATGGCAGAAAAGCAGCAAAAGCAATTAACGACTTTGCTGATGCTGGTAATGGTGTTGTAAATAAATATACTCCGTTACTTGAAAACTTTGTAGCCAACGGTGCAGAGTACGCTCGAAATCATCCTATGATTCGTAAGTCACCAATGGCTGACACTGCTGCTTATGGTCTTGGCCAAGCAGATAACATGTACGATGCTTCTCTTGTTATGCGAGCAGCGCTTGCAGATCCTAGAGCATTAGAAGAACTGCAGGTAGTACGTGCCAGCATTGGCAATCCGATGGCTCGTCAACAAGGTATTTTAGATCCTTACCAAGAGTTCTTGCTTAAAAAGTCTGATGACCCAACAGGTATTGCCTCCCTTCCGCACACAGACCAAGTTGTTGTACAGGATGCAATTAAAGAACTTGAAGATTTACGCAACACCGATGCAATGTTTGCTGCATGGGAGCAGATGGCTAAGACCCCTGGCGGTGTAATTAACCGTACCGTTGGCGCTCGCCCAATGCAGGCGATAGATGATTTCCTTGCCAAAGGTCGCTCGGCTAAGTTTGTTGCAGGTGGAACCCGTGCTGAAGCATGGCAACCAACTCCATTTCACCGTATGTACCAGGTTGTATCTTGGTTAGGTAACGAACGTCCAGCAGGTATTGTTAATCTTAATGAAGCAGAATCAAGTGCTGAAGTTATGGCGTTTGTTAATCGCGCTCACCGCATTGCTGGCGATGACATGTACACGTTTCTTCCAAACAATTCAGATGTACTAAAGCAGTTTAAGGGTGTTACTGACGAACGTGCTGCTGGCATGATGGCTAACTACTACCGTGCTACAAGCCCCGAAGAACGTGCAATAGCTTTATCCATTATTGAAAACGCAGGATTCTCTGCTATCTGTGGCAAGTACGGAATTGATCGTGCTACTGCAAATGAAATTTACCAGAACCATTGGCGTTCACGTATGGGTGCTCAAGAGTCCCTACGTAAAAATGGATTTATGATTGATGAAAATGGTAGCCTAATTAGTGCTCCAGTCTTTGAGTCTCAGACCGCAAACTACTTGCCAATGATGGACTTAGATATTCTTAACTCCGTTCTTAAGCAACATAAGATTGCTTCAAAGAGCAAGTCACTTGCAAGAATCTATGGCTTAGGTAATGAAGTTACTGGAGCTATGGACATACTTCAAGTTATGTTTAAGGCTGGCGTTCTTATGCGCCTTGGTTACACAATCCGTAATGGTACCGAAGCACAGCTTCGTATTGCTGCATCCGTAGGATCAATGGCATCCATGCGTCATCTTGGCCCTGGCATAAAGAATCTTGCGCTTAATAGTAGAGATACTTTGGCCGCCCGAACAGTAGACCGTCTATCAATCTCTGGTGGACCAGCAACATACCAGTCAACCAAGCGTTCCTTGGATAAAGTTGACAGCGAACTTGGTGACTTGCAGGCAAAGTACCAAGGTATTGCTGATGAATACAATAAACAACTTGATGAGTTTAATGGTTATGTGCCACCAGAAGATCCAATATTTACTAGTACAAAATTTACTGATGAAGAAGTTAACCAGTTAGATCAAGGCATCCTTCCAGAGCGCCTTGGATTTAAGAGCGAAGAATACCAAAAAGCTGCTAAGGCTGAAGCCAAGCGTTTAGCTGATGAGCATCGTGCAATTATTGATCCAGACATACAGGCAAAAATAGACGAAGCTTCTAGCGCTTTTAATTTAGACAAAACAGATATTTCACTCCTTGAAACTAAAGGTTTAATTCCATTAAATAAAATTTTAGATGCTTATGAAGAAGGCAGTAGACTTGGATCAGATGAATTATCTGGCATTATTTCAACAGGAAAAATAGAATCTGCAAGTCTCGATGGACCGTTAAGTCAAGATTACGTTTACTACCCTGAAGGCGACCTAAAGTATTTAGCTGTTCAGAACGGCAAGTCACGTCGCAAATACATTGAAGTTCCATGGCGCAGACAGACACGTGAAGAATACGTAAGCGATGGCATTGCTCAGTTTGATTCTTACTATGAGATGCAGGTTCTTGAGCGCTCACTTGTTGAATACACTGATGAGGCTAACGCTTGGTATGGCCAGAACGCAACGCAAACTTATTCACCAATTACACCAAACGTGCAGCTAGAATCTGACATGCGCGTTATTGAAAAAGCCATTGCTGATAAAAAATCTGTTCGTGAAGATTACGCAAACCAGCTTACTGCATTAGAAAAATCAGCAAAACGTGGAGAAAAACGTAAGATTGGCCAGGGCAAGTGGAAAGTAAAGTCTGCTTTTGGTGACAACTACGATGACTTCTACGACGGTTTAGGTGGTCAGTTTGCTGACATTCACCGCACCAATGCCAGCGCAGAAAACTCAATGAACACCTTGGTTGATGACAATGCTGGATTATTCTCTCGTAGCCTTACAAAGACTGGCTATGGCGAAGTTAAACCAGATGCGCCAAACTATTACCAGGCTTGGTCGGATGCCCTAAACTACCAGTTCCGCAATTCTGACGTAGCCATGAAGCTCATGGAAGATGGAGCAGATCCTGCTGCAGTAGCCAAGTATTTACGAATAGATCCTGAAGGTCGCATCACAGCAAAGCGTCTAAACTTAGACCCATGGGAAATTGATTCTCATGTTGCTGCTGTCAAAGGATTTGTGGATAGTTACATTCCAAGTCGTGACTTGCGCCAGTTGTTAATTAACTCAGAAGATAGTGCACCTATTAGTCCTGACATGTTACGTGGCACATTCACTGGCACTGATGGATTACCAACTATCCATGGTCACATCCTTGAGGAAAACTTAAACCTTGTTTCTCGTAAACATGCTCAAGAAATTGTTAATGGAGTATTTAGGTTAATTGGCTCAATGCCAGAAGACTTGATTGCTCGTCATCCTTTATACATTTCCCTTTACCGTACTGAATTACAGCGTCGCGTAAAGATGTTTGAAGGTATGAATGAACGTCGTTTAACTAGCAATGAGATGGACGAAGCAATGTCTGTAACTCACAAGGTTGCCTTGCGCCAGTTAAAAGACACGTTGTTTACCATTGACCGTAAGACTAACCTTGCTCATTACATGCGTTTCATTTCCCCGTTCTTCTCGGCGTTTGAAAATACTGCAAAAACCTGGGCTAAAATTACTTACGAAAAGCCACAAACAATTAACCGCGCTAACTTAATCTTTACCTCACCTAACCGTGCAGGTATTGCTACTGATGAGAATGGCAATCCAGTTCCACCAGAAGAAGCAAGCATTAACGATTACATCTGGCTTGAGGTTCCTAAATCATTACAGAACGCTCCCTTTATTGGTAAAGGCCTTACCTCATTAACTCAAATGGGTATTCAGAAACGATCCCTTGATGTTATATTCCAGGGTGACATTGCACAGATACCTGTTGGTCCTTACGTTGCTATTCCAATTTCGGAAATGGTTAAACGCAAACCAGAACTTGAAGATAGCTTAAAGTGGGCTATTCCATTTGGGCCAGAGCGCAACGCAGTTCGCGCTTTCCTACCAGCCTGGGTTAAGCGTCAGCTTACCAAGCAAGATGGCCAGAGTAATCAACAGTACGCTAACACTTATGCTTTGATCTGGACCACTGAACAGCACAAGCGTCGCGAAGCAGGACAACCTGCTGCTACTGCTGTTGAAGTTCAAAAGATGACTGATGCGTATTACAACATGCGTACCGTTGCTAACTTAATCTTGCCGTTTGCCCCTACATTCAATACACCATATAAGTTCTATGTTGACCAGTGGAGACAGTATCAAGAACAGTTTGGCATGGAAGCTCAGACTAAATACTGGCAAGATTATGGTGATGACTTCTTTGAGTTCACTCAGTCACTATCAAAAAACACAACTGGCTCATTTGCATCAATAGGTTCTGTAGGTAATGCCAAGGCACATGCTGATTTAATTTCAGAATTGTCATTGATTGATCCTAAACTTATTGGAATTGTAACCAATGCTGGCCAGGCTTATGATTTCTCACAGGCCGCCTACATGTGGCAACAAGCCAATACGATTTCTCCAAGTTCAAGTGAGACCTACCGCACACGCAAGGATCCAGCAGAAGCTGCCCTAGACAATGAGCGATCACTTGGTTGGATTAAGTACCGCGATGTTATGGCTAACATTGATTCAGAGATGCAACGACGTGGACTAACTAATCTCCAGTCTAAGAAAGCTGCAGATCTAGCGTCAATGAAGAAGCAACTGGTTGCTCAACTTGGTTCAACTAACACTGCCTGGTATGATGATTACCTAGATACTGATGGATCAAAGACTAACAAAATTATACGTGGCCTTGAGACTATCGTGAACAACGAAAAGTTTATGAGTCAATACGGTGATAACCCTACGTTTAAGTCCATTGCTGTATACCTAGACGTACGCAAGGCAACAGAAAAAGCACTTGCATCACGCCCTTCAAAGAGTATTGATGCTCAAGCAAACGCTGACATTAAATACGCATTTGAAAGTGTTGCCAATCAATTAAAACAACAAGACATTGGTTTCGGTGATCTTTATGATCGCTGGCTATCTTACGATTCGGTTTACGATGCCGTTCATTCACAAGGAGTTGCTCAATAATGGCCGAAAATAAGACTGTTGAAGAACGGTTAGCCGAGATTGAGGCTGAAAGAAAAGCCAAAGAAAAAGCCGCTAAAGAACGTGCCGCTAAACAAAAGGCTGCACGTGACAAAGCAGAAGCCGAGCAAAAAAAACGTGCTGATGAAGCTGTTAGAGTTGCAAAAGAAAACTCAGAAAAACGTGGCGCACCTATTACAGAGAAGCGCTTAAATCCACAGAATGAAGCTGGCTATAATGCTGGTCAAGATCAACGGGTTGAAAGAGAAAACAAAACTAATCTTTCAAACAAGTATGGTCAAGCCTATCGTAAGCGTGAAGATTTACTTGAGTCTTACCGCAAAACTGGTGATTCTAAATACAGGCAACTAATTCTTGATGCAGATGCCAATCTTAAAATTGTTGTTTCTGATTATGTAAAAGTATTTGGAACTGAGCCTCCAGGGTACAGGCCAGTACCAACTCTTTCAAAGACCACTGGTCGCTCTGAAGGACAACAGCGCCAAGGTGTCAAAGGCCCATTCCCTACTGCTGGTCAAACTGAATCGCGTGAAGTTGCTCGCTCTGCTGGCCGTAATGGTACTCCAAGTGCTGCCGCATCTGTTGTTGCACAAAGTTCAGATCCTTATATCCAAAGTATTATTGACGCTGCTGCAAAAGCTGGTATACAACTTTCACTAGCCGATGCAACTGCTGCCGCTGGTGGCGGCGGTGGCGGCGGAGGTGGTGGTGGCTACGGAAGTCTGGCATCTACTCGTAGTCAAACTACTCAGTACACAATGCAACAAGTTCGTTCTGCCGCAGATAGCATTTACCAGAACTCCATTGGTCGCGCACTTAATGATGACGAATTACGGATGCTACATCAGTCACTTAATAACACACTTAAGTCATCACCTACGGTTACTAAGACAGATGCAAAAGGTAACACAACTACTACTGGTGGTCTTGATGAGCGTGGGTTTATGCAACAACAAGCAGAAACTAACCCAGAGTTTGCTTCTTACCAGAAAGCAACAACTTACTTTGATGCAATGCTAAGTACACTACAAGGCCCAGTCGGAGGTGGCATTTAATGGCAACCACAAAAGTAAAGACTGCTGAGGACTGGACAGTAGAGTACGGAACTCAAGCCGCATTGATTGATAATGTCCCAGAACTTAAAACTTTATTCAACACGGCTGTTGCTGAAAAATGGCCACCCGCCAAATTCAAAGCTAGGTTTGAAAATTCAACATGGTTTAAGTCTAATGGACCAACATGGCGTATGGCGGAAACTGCACGTCTAGCTGATCCTGGCGCATGGAACGCTGCATTAACTGAAGCAAAAGCAAAGATTAAGCAGTCTGCAAAAGACATGGGATTTGAATTAAATGTTGCAGATGTTGACAAGCTTGCTAGCGACACTCTTTACCTTTCATGGAATAAAGGAATTGACGATGCTTTACTAAAGCAACACGTTGCTACTGTAGGCCGTATTACTGGCACTGGTGGCGAAGTTTCCACTCTTATGCAAAAGCTTAAAAATGAAGCTGGTAGCATGGGTATGCAATACGGTGATGATTGGTTTGCTAATGCAGCACAGAGTACACTCTCTGGTACATCAAACATTGACTACTACAACCAGAAAATTAAAGATGACGCTAAAAGTAAGTATGCAGCCTTTGCTGACCAAATTGATGCTGGTCAAACAGTTGAAGCCATTGCTTCTCCGTATGTACAAAGTATGGCACGAATCCTAGAATTACCCTCAAGTGAAATTGACTTAAATGATGAAACAATTAAGCAAGCTCTATCGGGATTTGATGCACAGAACAAACCAGTTGCCAAACCAGTTTGGGCATTTGAGCGTGAACTAAAACAAGACGATCGCTATTTCAAAACCAATAAATCAGTTCAAGACATGACTGGTCTAGCCTCTGAAATTGCCCGACAGTTTGGAAAGATGTAATGGCTGACGCAGTAGCACCATCAACGGATTCCCGTGAAGTTTTTACTACAACTCTTAAAAGCCTTGGATTTACTGATTCTCAGATAAATGAGTTATTACCACAAGTTACTCAGTGGCAATCAACTTATACTTCAGCTCAAATTGTTTCGGACTTACTACCTACTACAACCGTATATAGCCAAAGATTTTCTGCTAACGCAATTCGGATTAAAAATGGTTTAACCCCACTAACTCCATCTCAGTACCTATCTGCCGAAGCTTCGTACCGAGGTGTGCTTAAAGATGCTATGCTTCCATCAGGTTTCTATGACAGCTCAGATGACTTTGCTGGATTCATTGGCCAAGATACCTCTCCTGCTGAAATTAAAACCAGAGCAGATGCAGCAGCTCGCGCTGTAAACAATACAGATCCTGCATACACAAAAGCACTTAGGGATATCTATGGCATAGACGAAGGCATGATGACTGCGTTTATGTTAGACCCAGATCGCGCACTACCTCTAGTAGAAAAGCAAGCCAAGGCTGTTGAGTTTGGAACTGCTGCTGTTAGGCAAGGATTGCAAGCTACTACATTTGGTGAGCAATTTGCACAGCGTGGTCCTACCACTGGCTACAGTGCAGATCAAGGTTACGGCGCTATTGCAGGGATGCTTCCAACGGCTCAGAACCTTGGAAACATCTACGGCGAAACTTACGACCAGGCAACAGCAGAACAAGAAGTATTCTCTGGCCTTGAGTCTGCAAAGCGTAAGCGCCAGAAACTTGGCCAAATGGAAACCTCAACTTTTAGTGGACAGTCTGGCGTAGCCGCTGGTTCATTAAAGTCAAGCAAGTCGGGACAGTTCTAGTCCCAAGGGTGTGACAGGTTAGACCGAATCTAAAATCCGCATGACGGACAGATACGGGACGCGGTTCGATTCCGCACACATCCACTCCGCACGGATCGATCGGCCCTTGTGCGCGTAAATAAGCCCGATAGTGAAAGCCAATACAGGTTCCCCTGCTTGTATTGTGGTTCGCGTTAAACCCAACAAATGAAAGGGAGTGGCTGCTATGGCCAACCAGTACAACGATTACGATGACGACGATGACTTCGATACCGAAGAAGAAAGCGGTCCTGCAAACCTTCGCAAGGCTTTGAAAAAAGCTGAACGTGAATCAAAGCAGCTCCGAGATGAACTTAATTCTTTGCGATCAGAATCGCGTTCACGAACCGTAAAGGACGTCCTGGAAACCAAGGGCGTTAATCCAAAGATTGCTGCGTTCATTCCAGCAGATGCGGATACACCCGAAAAGGTTGCTCTATGGCTTGACGAATACTCAGATGTATTTGGGTATCAAACCAATGGGCAGTCAGACGACATTGTGGCTCCAGATTCGGCTCGCCGTATTCAGGAATCCACTTCTACTGCTAATACTTCCAGTCGTGATGAGGACTTAGGTGCTCGTTTAGCTGCAACTAATAGCAAGGAAGAGCTGGATCAACTGATCTTTGGTATGTCCACAGGTCGTTAACAGCAACTACAACAAACCCTAGCCCCCAAGGAGGGGGTAAAGAATGGCTAACGCATATACAGATACAAGCGGCAGCTCGCTCGGTACCAACTTGGTACAAGCAGCCTATGACCGCTATGTAGAGTTTGCGCTTCGTGCGATCCCACTGATCCGCGACGTTGCAGACAAGCGCCCAGCGCAGCAAGCAATGCCAGGTTCCTCAGTCGTGTTCCAGCTTTACAGCGACATGGCTAAGGCTACCACAGCATTAACCGAAACAACAGATCCAGATGCAGTTGCTCTTGGCAACACCACATCTGTATCCGTAACACTGAACGAATACGGCAACGCAGCCCTTGCAACTCGCAAGTTGGAACTGTTCTCGCTGTCCGATGTTGATCCAGCTATTGCTAACATCATCGCGTTCAACATGGCTGACTCACTAGATGAACTAGCTCTTACCGAACTACGCGGTGGAAGCAACGTAATCTACTCAGCTAACTCAACTGGCACTGCCGCAACTGGCACTGCCTACATTGGCACAACCAACACCCTTAAGTCCGCTGACGTACGTAAGGCAGTAGCCAAGCTTCGTGCTGGCAAGGCTGTCCCACGTATGGGCGAACTATACTGGTGTGGTATCCACCCTGAAGTTTCACACGATCTTCGTGCTGAGACTGGTGCAGGTGGATGGCGCGAAGCCCACGTATACAACGATTCAGGTGCAGGTCAGCTATGGCCAGGCTCCATCGGTACATACGAAGGTGCAATGTTCGTTGAATCTCCACGTCTATACAACACAACTGATGGTACTTCAAGCACTCGCGTGTTCCGCACCATCGTTGCAGGCCAGCAAGCACTTGCTGAGGCTGTAGCAGAAGAGCCACATGTAATCATTGGCCCAGTTGTTGACAAGTTGATGCGCTTCCGTCCAATCGGATGGTACGGCGTACTTGGCTGGAAGCGTTACCGTGAAGCTGCGCTTTACCGTATCGAATCCACCTCAAGCATCAACCTTACCTAATTAAACCCTAGGTAATTCTGTGTAGTCCCCGTCATATAATGGGCGGGGACTGCACTACCCCCATAACTTTTGAAAGGATAGCAGTGACTTACTACTTCACCCCACCTACTGTTGAAGAAGGTCCTGCTGGTGGTGGAACATTGTTTTACCGCTACCGTCTTAACCGAGCAGATACCGTTTTACTTAACAGTGACGGAACTTACTCGCATTACCGATCCCCTGGTATTGAAGAACTTGAAGCTGCAGTGCGCTTCTACCAAGGTGGACATAAATATCCAATTACAGACGCGGAACGTACAAGCCTAATTAACGGTGGCTACGGTCCTAACATTACGGAGGAATAGTGCAACCTGGGCGTTTCAACTTTCGCATCTATGAAGGTGACACTTTTAATACTTCCCCTGCTTGGAAGATCAACAATTCCTATGTCAATGTTACGGGTTATTCTGCCAAGATGCAGGTCCGTCAAGATGTTAATTCCGCTTCTGTTATTGTAGAACTATCTACCGCCAATGGTCGCATTGTTGCTGGTACTACTGATGGTAAATTTACTCTTACTCTTACTGCTGTTGAAACTGCAGCTTTGCCTCCAGGCAACTACGTTTACGACCTTGAGGTTACATCCCCTGGTGGCACAGTAACTAAAATTTTAACTGGTGGCTTTTCCGTGATTGCTGAGGTAACCCAGTAATGGCATTAACTGAAATTACTTCCGTTGTTGAAATTCCTGTTGAACGTACCACTATGGACGTTAACTACTCAGAAACCGTTACCATTGAACTTGGTGTCATTGGTCCTCAAGGAACCCAAGGTGTAACTGGATCAACTGGTCCTTCTGTTACGGGTCCTACAGGACCTACGGGCGCAAACTCTACGGTTCCTGGACCTACAGGTCCAACTGGCTCTACGGGTGCAACTGGTAGCACTGGTTCTACTGGTGCTAATAGTACAGTCGCTGGTCCAACTGGTCCAACTGGTCCAACTGGTGCAACAGGAGCAGCAAGTACAGTAACGGGTCCTACTGGTCCTACTGGATCGACAGGCAATACTGGATCTACTGGACCAACAGGTAGCTCTGGTACAAATGGAACTAATGGTGCAACAGGCGCAACTGGTCCTACAGGACCAACAGGTTCTACTGGTTCTACTGGAAGTACGGGTGCAACAGGTCCTACTGGACCTACAGGTACTAACGGAACTAATGGTACGAATGGTACGAATGGTGCTACGGGAGCCACTGGCGCAACTGGTGCGACAGGTCCTACTGGACCTACTGGAGCGACTGGTACTGCAGGTACCAATGGCACTAATGGTTCTACTGGAAGTACGGGACCTACAGGTCCAACTGGTGCTACAGGTAGCACTGGTCCAACAGGTTCAACGGGTGCTACGGGTACTGATGGTACTAACGGAACTAATGGAGCTACAGGTGCAACAGGTGCAACAGGAGCGACAGGCTCAACACCGTTAGCCTATGTTGCATCTTTCAATGGTGCTACTGGCGCTGTTACTGGTGTTAACTCAGTTAATGGTACTACTGGTGCAGTAACTGGTATTGCTACTACCGCAGGTAAATTATCACAGTTTGCTGCTACAACTTCTGCAGAACTTGCTGGAGTTATCTCCAATGAAACTGGTACTGGGTCACTGGTATTTTCTGCAAGTCCAGCATTAACTGGTGGTGTTACTGCTACAACAAGTGCTAACTCATCAGCAATTATTATTGATACAACCGTTGCTGCTGGAACTCACTCTGGTAATTTATTTGAACTTAGGAATACTCCAGATGGTCAAGATGCTGTTGCACCTGTGTTCAAAGTAGATGGTTCGGGAAACGTAAGTTCTATTGGAAATATCTACGCACAAAATGGTTTTAGTGGAACACTAACTGGTAGTGTAATTGGAAATGCAAGTACAGCAACTAGTGCAACTAACTCTTCTAGTGGTAAACCACTTCCATATGCAATTTCTGCTGGTCTTATTAGTTTTGCAACAGGTTCTGTTGTTGCAAGTGGACAAACAAATGCTTCTGTCACTTTTCCTGCTAGTAGATTTAGTGTTGCCCCAGTTGTTATAACAACATTGCAGGGCGCTCCTTCTGGCACTGGAAACCTTGTTCCAAGAGGACTTGCTTCAAGCACTACTGGATTTACTTACTATGTTTACAATCCCAGTGCGGCTACGCAGACATGGACAAGTGCATTAAGTGCTGGTTGGCAAGCAATACAAATGACTACATCCGCTTACTCGGCAGGAACGGCTCAATAGTGATTATCAATTTAACTTGTCACACAGATGGTTGTGAAAACCAAAGCATTGCGATTCCTTTTGAAGACCCTGCAGACCTATGTTTTTGTGGACCATGTGGTATGGAAATTACAGACAAGGTTCAAGTAGATGGCTTGTAGAACAGGGTGCCCTACCCAGGATTGCGAATCATACGCAGACTGCTGTAAGGGTGTAGCTATAAACAAATCGTCTTTACGCCCATAGTGTGATACAATCTGGGCATGGTAAAGATAGCAGTGTACGCCATTGCCCTAAATGAGGCAAAGCACGTAGCTCGCTGGGCCAAGGCTACAGCGGGTGCTGATATAAGAATTGTAGCAGATACTGGGTCAACTGACAACACAATGCAACTGCTGGCCAAATATGGCATAAAAACCCACAGCATTACTGTAAGCCCTTTTAGGTTTGATGATGCTCGTAATGCATCCCTAGCCCTAGTGCCTGCTGACGTGGATGTGTGTGTTTCCTTGGACCTAGACGAAGTTCCAGAGCCAGAGTTCTTTGATAAACTTCGCGAAGCCTGGCAACCAGATACAACCAGAGCATTTGTATTTTGGAACACCGAGGGTGATAACCGTTGGGCAAATAACAATCGGATCCATGCAAGACATGGATACCGATGGGTAAAGCCATGCCATGAAGTTACGGTTACAAGCATGGGAACTGTGGATAAAGAAGTGGTAGTTGAGACTACCGTATTCCACAAGCCAGACAACAATAAGTCACGCGGTCAGTATTTGCCAATGCTAAAAGCTGCGATAGAAGAAGATCCGCATGATCCACGCATGTGGCATTACTACATTAGGGAACTTTACTTCCATGAAAAATGGGATGAAATCATTGAACGAGCCAGCGTATTCTTCGATGGACGAGAAGATACTGGTTGGAACATTGAGTCTGCTGCTTCTTGTCGCGCTGTGGGCGATAGCTACATCAGGTTAGGTAATAGAGAACAAGCCCTACATTGGTTCCTAAAGAATGTGGATTGCGCCTCAGATCAACTTGAATCATGGTTTGCCCTAGCGCACCACTATTATCAGAATCAAGAATGGCAACTTTGCTGGGACGCAGCAAACAAAGTTAATGAACTTGAATGTGGCGCACATTACCTGATAAATGAATCAGTGTGGAAGTGGCGTTGCTACGATCTTTTAGCCGTATCATCTTGGAACTTAAACAAAAAAGGTTCGGCTAAGAAGTGGGCAAGATTGGCTATGGAGGGCGCGGGCCCTAATAGCGATAATTTCCTACGGCTTGAAAATAACTACAAAACTATGTTAGAGGGACAAACTAATGGCATGTAGAACAGGTTGTCGCACACAGGATCACCCCACTTGGGGAGATTGCTTGCGCGCTTCCAACATACAAATGAACGCTGGCGATGCAGCCAGTGGCAAAGCAATGTCTAATGCTAAATGGAACGGCGAGCTTGATGCTTACGCTAACGCCAGGGCACAAGGCATACAGCCTGCAGGTACTCGCATGGGTCAAATTATTGAGGCTGAAAAGGCTAGTGAAACTTTGGGTAGGGCATATGACGCAGGCACTATGCCAGCGGCTAAGACGATAGATAAAGCAACTGCAAATACTATGAAAGAAGTTGGTCTGTAATGGCTAATACTCCCGATCCACGCTTAAAGAACGCTGGTGTCTCTGGCTACAACAAGCCAAAGCGTACACCAAGTCATCCAACTAAGTCACATGTTGTTGTGGCTAAAGAAGGCACACAGGTTAAGACCATTCGCTTTGGTCAACAAGGTGTCTCTGGTTCTCCCGATGGTTCTAAACGCAACGAAGCGTTTAAGGCACGTCATGCAAAAAACATTGCTAAAGGCAAAATGTCTGCAGCTTACTGGGCAAACAAGGAGAAATGGTGAAGAAAGAAGTATGGGATAAACCAAACCCAAATACAAAATCTAAACCTTTAACATCAAGTCAAAAGTCTAGCGCTAAGGCTAAAGCCAAGGCTGCTGGTAGACCATACCCAAATTTAGTAGACAACATGAACGCTGCTAAAAAGAAAGGAAAGTAACATGTGCGTTGAATGTGGATGCAACAAGACTCAAATTGGAAAGATCAATGACAAGTTAACTGGCAAGCCTGACAAACCAGGTGGCGGTTACGAAGGCGTTGGCGGATCTAAGTAATAGTAATTCTAAAAAGAAGGGTAAGTAATTATGGCTGCTGGTGATGGACGCACAATGCAATACCACCTTAATCGTTTGGCTGGGACATTAAACTCTAGTAACGTCCCACGTTATGACGCTCAAGGTGCTGCAAATATTTGGGCTGGCACCAGCGGTCTGGCTCTTCAGGGTGCTTTGAATAAAAAGGCTGGAACATCTGGCCTTGCTACTCAAGGTGCACTAAACAAACTTGCTGGGACTTCTGGTCTCGGCGTTAACGAAGCTGCAGCGAGGATTACGGCATGAATTTTGGAGACATGGTTGATGAGGTACTCATCAATGTGGCTGGCTATACACAGCGCCAGGATCAAGCAACATTCTTAACGGCTGCTATAAACGAATCAGCGCTTCAGTTCACAGTGCAAGACGGAACTGTATTGTCCCGTGGCCTTGTAGAAATTGACGATGAACTTGTATGGGTTGACCGCTTTGACCGTGCCAATGGTATTGCTTATGTTGCACCATCTGGCCGTGGCTTTCGTAACTCAACGGTAGCACCACACGCTATTGGTGCACGTGTTGTTATTAGCCCTGCATACCCACGGGTAGTAGTTAAGAAAGCAATCAACAATGCCATCAATGGTGTGTACCCTGACCTATTCGGTACGTTCTACACCACGTTCTCATTTGTGGCTACACGCTCTACCTACCAGTTACCTTCGGACGCAGTAGATGTGCTTGCCGTATCCTGGCAGACCGTAGGACCTACAAAGGAATGGTTACCAGTACGCCGTTGGCGCATTGATAAGACCGCAAACCCACAGACATTTAACACAGGTAAATCACTATCCATCTACGATGGTATTGTTCCTGGCCGTACAGTAAACGTAGTTTACTCTAAGCAACCAAGCCAGCTTGTACTTAATTCAGATGACTTTACAGATTCAGGTTTACCTAACTCTGCCCAGGAAGTTATCCTTTTAGGTGCTTCATACCGCGTAGCCGCTTATCTAGATCAAGCACGTGTTACAGGTATGTCCGTTGAGGCCGATGCTCTTGACCAGTCAAGCCCATCAGGTGCTGGCGCTCAAGTTTCCCGTTATCTTTTTGCTCAGTACAAGGATCGCTTAAGTTCTGAAATACGTCGTCAGCAAGAATACTTCCCAGTCCGCGTTCACTACACAAGATAGGTAAACCATGCCAGCAGTAAATCGTTATTATTCATCAGTTGCCGTTGATACAACATTAAGTTTTTCAATTACAAGTTCCGACCTTACACTTGTTGTTGGATCAACAGCGGGTTTTCCAACTTCATACCCATACACACTTGCCGTTGGTTACGACTTAAGTAACGAAGAACTTGTTACCATTGTTGGTGCATCTGGATCTACTCTAACCGTAGGTACAACTGTTGCTGGTGGCGCTAACATAGCTGGTCGTGGCGTAGATGGTACAAACGACCAGGCTCACGCTGCAGGTGAACCAGTAAAGCATGTCATTTCTGCGCGAGACATGGCTGAAGCCCAGGCTCACATTGCTGCTGAAGCTGACATTCATGGACTTGCAGTTGCAGGTCCTGCTGGTGCAAGTGGTGGAACCGTTGTCGGAACAACTGCTTCACAAACACTAACCAATAAGACCATTACTGGTGGAACCGTTAATGCAACCACGCTTCAAAAAGGTGGCTTACCTGTAGTTACCACAACTGGCGTACAAGAATTAACTGATAAGACTTTGACTAGTCCAATTATTGCCTCACCAACTATTTCTGGAACTATTACTGGCTCTGTTGTAACTAGTGCAAACATTGTTGATGGAACCATTACTGGAACTGACATAGCAACTGGAACTATAACTTCAACTAATATCTTGGACGGAACTGTAACTGGTTCTGATATAGCGTCTGGAACTATTACTTCGACAAACATTGCCGACGGAACTATTGTTAATGCTGACATTAGTGCTAGCGCTGCCATTGCTGCTTCTAAACTAAGTGGCGTAGTAACCCCTACTAGCTCAGACATATTAACCAATAAAGGTCTAACAAGTCCAGTAATTACTGGTGGCACGTTAAATGGTGGGGCTGCGCTAACTGTTACCTCTACGGAATTAAATAAACTTGACGGAGTTAGTAGCACTGGTGTTCAAATTAGCGCACTTGCGAATCTTATTGCTTCACGCGCTGTTGTAACTAACTCAAGTGGAAACGTTGCTTCGCCTGCTACTACTGCTGCAGAAATTGGGTATCTTAACGGCGTAACTTCTGCTATTCAAACACAGTTAAATAGCAGACTAGAAACTAGTCGCACTGGAGCCAAAGTATTTATTCAAACTTCAACACCAGCAAGTCCAACTCTTTATGATATCTGGATTGACTACTAGGAGCTAGCATGGCAGTTTCAACTTATGGTGCTTGGGAGTATGCCAGTGGTAACGGTATGCGTGTTGGCATGTCTACCGTTACATGGTCTGCTGTCACTAGTGCATCAACAACAGTAACAGCAACTGTAGAAATTTATACAGAAAATCAATATTCGTATGCTGATTCTCAGACATTAACTTACAGTGGAAATATATCTGGTACTACCGCATACACCAATAACCAAGCTGGTGGGCTAGATACTTTACGTGCAACTAAAACTTACACATACACCTATACTGCTGGTTCTTACGGTACAAGTCCAGGTACTGCAACATTTACAGCAACTGTTTCTGGAACTTACAATGGCGTTACACCAACGCACACCATAACAAGTGCTATACCTGCACGACCAGGTGGAATCATAAATGTCTGGAATGGTAGTGCATGGGTAGATGGCACCCCAAAAGTTTGGAATGGCAGCGCATGGGTAACTGCTCAAGCTCGCGTTTGGAATGGCACAGAATGGAAATATGGAATCTAAATGACAACCGTAGGATTAACTGCTTCAATAACTGGTGTTGCAATAACAAATGCAACCAGTCCCCAACCATATCAATCTGTAGTATTTACAGCAACTAACTTATTTAATATTGGTGATGGTGTAAACATTACTGGTATTACACCAACAACACTAAATGTTTCTAATGTTCAAATTGCCTCTTGCAGTGGATCATCTTTTACTGTGTTGTTACCACCTTCCACTTTGTCTGGTACTTGGTCAAGTGGTGGAACTGCAACAACATTTTATTTTAATCCAAGTGCAAATTCAAATACTGCATTTAGTATTACAGACGATCCAGTAAGTCCAATAGGCCGACCACCTGAAACTACAGTTCTGTACACAAATCAAAACAATGTGTACGACGTAGCTATTGGTGGCGAACCATTTTTTTTGGGTGCCTCAGACAAGTACCCGTACCACAGGGAAACTGCATCCTATAAACGGCAACAGTTGGATCTCACCCAACAACCAGGTGAGCAGACCTTTGAAGGCTGGTGGCTTCGGTCCCAGTCTTCTTGGCATTTAGGCGCAGGTATTAACTACCTTGAGCCATTGCAGGGTGACGATGTTATCTACCGATTCAATAAGTCAAACGGTGTAGATGTTTGGACTCCAGGCGAAGCAACTTTGTTGCCCGATGTGGCTAACGTACTAGCCGTATCTGGCGAGAGCCAAATTACTGGAGCTATTGATGGCAACAATGTATCTTGTGTATTTGTATCTGACGGTGCAACGCTTAAGCGCGTTGCCCCTACTGGTGCCACAGGATCTACGACTACTGTAACTTACGGTGGTTCAGGATCTGACATAGTTGCCTTGACCCAAGATGGAACTAACTACTACGCAGCTAACAGCACTGGTATTTACAAGGGACTATTAACTGGCTCAGGTACTGGAACTCTTGCCTGGAACACTGGTTCATCTAATGTATCTATGGGTTGGGTTAAGCAACGTCTGTTTGCTGGCATTGCTGACAAACTGTATCAACTAACTGGCACTGGGCCGACACTTCCAACAGCTATTTACGACCATCCTAATGCAAACTGGAAATGGACTTCTATTGTTGAAGGTCCAACTGCTATCTATGCTTCAGGTTATGCTGGCACGTCTTCGGCTATTTACAAGATAAGTCTTAACACTGATGGCACTTTACCTACACTAACTAATGCCGTAACAGCAGCAGACTTCCCAGATGAAGAACATGTAACTAGCCTTGGAACATACCTTGGTAAGTACATGTTGATCGGAACTAACAAGGGTGTACGTGTAGGTTTAATAGATACCGCAGGTAACATAGCCTACGGTGGTCTAACTTACGAACAAGGTTCTAACGACCACATTACTGGCTTTGCTTTCCAAGATCGCTTTGCTTACGCAACCGTAACTCAAGGTATTGACGGTAAATCTGGTTTAATCCGCATTGACTTGTCTGCTCCAAACACTGATGGTTTATACCCGTATGCCAATGACCTTGCATCATCTGCAACTGGTAACTGCAACAGTGTTGCTTTTATTGGTGAAACTGGTCGCCTTGCTTTTGTGGTTGAGGGTAGTGGCTTGTACTTCCAACATCCAACTCAGCTCGTTGCATCTGGTTACATAGACACTGGCGCAATACGTTACAACACCATGGAGAAGAAGCACTTTAAGTTAGTTAAGGTTCGCATTGCTTCCCCATTTGAGGGAACGGTTGCTATCTCAACCATAGCTAAAGATGGTGATGTAGCAAGTATTATTACCGTAGGTAGCGCGGCTTCAGCAGATCAAGACTTTACAACTAACATCACTACAGCTCAAGAGCAATTAGCCTTTAGGTTTACCCTTGGCCGTAGCACTGTGGACACATCCAAGGGTGGTGGCATAGTTGGTTACCAAGTTAAGGCGTTGCCTGCAAACAAAAGAACTCGCAGTATTTCAATACCATTACTTTGCTATGACTTTGAGCAAGACCGTAACAACATCATGGTTGGTTGGGATGGCCGTGCCTGGTCACGCTTATCTGCACTAGAAGATATTGAGTCCAACGGTAACACCATTACCATCCAGGACTTTACTAGCGGTGAGCAAATAGAAGGTTTGATTGAAAAGATAACCTTTGACCGCATCTCCCCACCTGACCGCAGGTTCCAGGGCTTTGGTGGAATCATCTACGTATCGGTGAGAACAACCTAATGGGTGTTGATTACTGGGCAAGTGTTGCACAAATAGTATCTATTGTGGGGGGCATGTTGTTTGCGCTATGGAAGATCTGGCGAAAGATAGATCAACACCAAGCTAACAGCGCTGCGCGTTCAGATATTTTGGAAGTAAGACTTGACCGTATTGAATCCCAGTTTGGACCCAATGGTGGTGGCCTGCGTGAAGCAGTTAACCACATCTCTGATAATTTGAAACACATGGATGTAAAGCTAGACAACGTAAGTAATGATTTATCTCAACTCAAAGGAGAGTTCAAGGAACATGTCAGAAAAAATCAGTAAGTTTGGTATATGGTTAGCCGATAGCCCGCTAGGTGGTATCTTTAAGACAGCACTAGGTGCTTCACTTGTTTACATACTAGACAACCTTACATCTTTTAATCTAGACCCAATTCTTATTGTTGCCATAGGTGCTGCACTTCCAGTAGCAATTAACTATGTTAACGGTATGGATGCACGGTACGGAAAAGTAAAATAATGGCTTCACCAATGCAGGACAAGAAGTACAAGGCCACGACCGCTTTTGGTATAAAGGGAGATCGCTGGTCCAGCGGAAAGCATGAAGGAATTGACTATGCTGCACCAGTTGGCGCAGTAGTTGTTGCCCCTATTGCTGGCAGGGTAGCCAAGGTTGGTCAAGTATGGGGTGCAGCTTTTGGCAAGCACTCCGTGCTAGTCAAGGTTCCAGGTGGACACCTTCTCTTTGCCCACATGTCATCCTATGGCGTTAAGGTTGGCCAGGACCTAAAAATTGGAGATGTAATTGGGAAGGTGGGAGCAGACGGAAATGTCACAGGTCCACATCTTCACATGGAATTACAGGCTGGTCCAGGTTGGAAAAAAGGCGGAGGCCTAGATCCAGCAGCTATAATTAGCGCTAAATAAAACTCAGTAAACAGTGGGGTAACATACCCATTGCTGGCGCACAGCGCCACGTAGAGCGACTTTAAGGGTCACTTGGTACTTCGGTATCAGGTGGCCCTTTTTGTCGTTCCTGGGGGCATAACTAAGGGGTTTACGCACCATGGCCCTGTTGGGCGGTGAAACCGCCCTACCTGTTTACTCGCTTGTGCTCGTAGTATACTCACACCTTCAAGGAACTTGTCAAATCACGGCGTTACCAAGCTCGTTTGCATTGTGTACTCGTTGTGTGTACAGTGTGTGACATGGGAATATTAAAAGAAACAACGATAGGACACAGATCCTTCTCGTCATTTACATCCTGGGTCAAGTGCGGTAAGTCATGGCAACTTGAACGGGAATTAAAGGTACCTACTGAAACAGCTTGGTACTTTGTCGGAGGGTCAGCCTTCCATCTAGCAGCAGAACGCTACCTCAAGGGAGAACTACCTGATGCTTAACGTAAAACTATTATGGGAAAGGGCTTTCAATGAAAGCATCGGTGCCGAGCAAGAGAAGTACGGCACTAACCCTGTTGATTGGAAAGCTGGCGGTAGAACCAGTAAGGCTTGGCCTAATAAAGAGAACGGTGACTGGTGGGCTGAGAAAGGTCCAGAGATGGTTGCCAACTTCATTGAGTTCTGGGAACAGTCAGGCTGGCAGGTTTGGGAAACTCCTGAAGGTATCAAAGCCATCGAACTACAGTTAAACATTGATTACGGTGACGTACGCATTAAAGCTTTCGTTGACCTGGTTGCCGTTACTCCTGATGGTGAACTTGTAGTCATTGACTTTAAGACTGGTGCTAACATGCCAACCAATGCAATGCAGTTGGCATTGTATGCCTGCAGTATTGAGAAGCAGTTTGGCTTACGCCCAAGTCAGGGTTATTATTATGATGCACGTAACGTCATGTTGCTACCAGCAGCAGGCTTTAACAACTGGACATACCCACTGTTTACTGAACTGTTTAGGCAGTTTGAGTTTGCGGTGCAGAACCAGATCTTCTTACCAAACTTGAGCATGATGTGTAGCTACTGCTCAGTGAAAGACTTTTGCTACGCCTATGGCGGGGACTTCAAGGATGCCGTAGATCCATTAGCACTAATAGCAAACCCGAAGGAAATAAATGTTTAGTAAAAGTAAAAAGAAAATCCAGATCTTACAGGATGAATTGTACATAGTAAGACTAGAAAACGCATCACTTCGTTCACGCCTTGCAAAGGCAACAGCTAGAGAAGCAATAAAGAAAGCAACCAATCCAGTAGGAAAAACCACAAAGAAAGCGGTTAAGTAATGAGCGCACCAGAAAGCACTAAGTTCCAGGCCAACTTCAAGACAGCATCGGGCGCACTGTACAACGTGTACGCCAGCAGTACCGAAGAGTTCATCAGCGCACTCAATGACATGGGTGATCTAGTGGCAGTAATCATTTCTGTTGAGCAGGCCCTGGCCACGGGCCAGACTATTGCACAGCATATCCCACTAGCACCTGCAGTACAGCAAGTAGCACCACAGCAAGTACCAGTGCAGGTACAACAGCCAGCACCAGTACAGCAACCAGTTCAGGATGCTTCATCTGCCGCACCATCTGCACCTATGTGCCGTCACGGTGCAATGGAGTGGAAGACTGGCAGTAAGAATGGCAAGGACTGGAAAGCTTGGATGTGTTCAGCACAAAAGGGTGCTGCTGACAAGTGTGATCCACAGTGGGTCCGAAGCTAAATGACCGTACGCAAGGGAACTAAGGTACACCCTGCGTCGTTTGAAATAGTGCTCAAGTTGAAAGATGGTTGGGGTTTTACTTATGAAGACCTCAGCGATCTACTTGACGTTACTCCATCGAGGGTACAGCAAATAGTATTACACCAACGTAGGAGAGGATTAGACGATGTTGACTCTCGCTCAAGCAGCGAACAAGCAAAAGAGTGGAGCGCAACTACTTCCTGATCTGTTTCCTGCGTTGGCTAATGATGGTGTCAGGTTCCGTAGGGGACAGGTAACCATGATTGCTGGCCAACCCAATAGTGGTAAGTCATTGCTTGCTTTGTTCTATGCGGTTAAGTCAGATGTGCCAACACTGTACGTCAGTGCTGATACAGATGCTTACACCACAGCGATCCGAGCTGCCGCAGTTATCACAGGTAATCAGGTGTCCAGTGTTGAGGAATCATTCAACAGTGGCAACGGGTATGAGTTTTACCAAGACGAACTGGAAACATTGAAGAACTTACAGTTCAGCTTTGATCCATCACCTACCTTGGATGACATTGATCTGTCTATCCAGGCGTACGGTGAAGCGTTTGGGGAATACCCTCACTTGATTATCATTGACAACTTAATGAACGTAGCTGCACTACACGACAATGAGTGGACTGGTATGCGTGACATAGCCAAGGCTATGCACCACGTGGCCAGGCAAACAGAAGCAGCAGTATTTCTGTTGCACCATACGTCAGAGGGTGAAGGTAGACCAGAGCTACCACCATCACGCAAGTCTATTCAGGGTAAGATCAGCCAGTTACCTGAGATGATCCTTACTGTAGCAATGGACCATGACACTAATGAATACCGCATAGCGTGTGTTAAGAATCGTTTTGCTAAGAACAGTGCAAGTGGTGCTAACTTTACGGTGTTGTATGCTGATGCTTCTCGCATGACGTTGTACAACGATCGCCAAGGTGGTAGCAATGCAGAATACTGGAGAGGATTATCGTGAGCTACAAGACATACGTAACTAAAGACTGCCCAAGCTGTAAGAAGCATGGCATGTTAACTATTTGGGAACATGATTACACTAGGTATCTTAATGGTGCTGATGCTAAAGATGCTTTTCCTGATCTACTTGCACCAATACGTGAGCAGATAATTAGTGGCACTCATCCTGAGTGCTGGAATGAAATCTTTAAGGATGACGATGGCAAGTAAACAGGCAGCAGCTAAAGCAAAAGGAGCCAATTTTGAAACGTCAGTTCTCAAGTGGTTGCGAAATAAAGGAATTACTGCGGAGCGTTTACGGCTTGCAGGAAAGGCAGACGAAGGTGACATCGTTTGTTTTGTGTCAGGCTCACCTTACGTACTTGAACTTAAGGCTACTGCACGACTGGACCTACCAGCTTTTTGGCGAGAGGCTACAGTTGAGGCCGAGAACTATGCAAAGGCACGTGGTATTACCCCAGTGCCACCAGCCTACGTCATTGTTAAGCGCCGTCAAGCAAGCATTGACCAAGCATGGGTAGTACAAACCCTCGAACAATGGATAGGACAACAGTGAACACTGAACAATGGAATGAACGTGCTGATTGGGTACAATACGGTATCCAAAAGGGGTGGGTAACAGATAGCATTTGCGCTACTCACGATGGTACTTACGAGTACGCAACCGATGAAGAGCGTGAGCAATGGGATGAGGGTGGAGATCCATGCGACTTGGTGCTCAAGCTACTATGACCGACAAGCCTGACCTTGCCACGGTACTAGAGCACTACGGTGCAACAATACCTAACAAGTATGGCTACATCTCAATGCGGTGTGTACTGCATGAGGACACGCACTCAAGTGCAACAGTGAACATAGACAAGCAACGATACCATTGCTTTGTCTGCCAGTTCGATGGCGATGTGTATGACGTGGTATCCAAGAAGGAAGAGATAGGTTTTAAGGATGCTGTCACAAGAGCAGAAGCTATTGCTAACGGAAACCGCAGAGAAGTACGCAGGAACACTGGATCAAGCAACGGCCTCTTACCTGCTAGGTCGAGGAATAACCAAGGAAGCCGCAGGTATGTTCCGCCTAGGTACAGTAAATGACCCCGCGCCTGGCCATGAGCATGCTGTTGGCTGTCTTAGTATCCCTTATCGTACTCCCACTGGGATTGTTGGTATCAAGTTTCGTAAAGTTGACGGAGGCTCTCCTAAATACTTGTGGCCTACTGGTCAAAAGGTTGGGATGTATAACGTCATTGACCTACACAAAAGCTCAGATGTTATTGCTATCTGCGAGGGTGAGTTGGATACCTTGGTTATGTCTGCTCTTGTGGGTGTGCCTGCTGTGGGTATTGCTGGCGTAAGCCAATGGAAGCCACACTTTCCTAAGATGTTTGAAGGGTTTGATCGTATTGTTATCTTTGCAGACAATGATTTGAAAGAGGATGGCCGTAACCCTGGCATGGAGTTGGCCAAGCGCATCAAAGAGGACTTGGATAAGGCAGTAGTCATCTCATTACCTGAGAACCATGATGTAAACCAGGTGTTCTTGGACGGTGGCGAGGAATGGCTACGTGAAAGGGCGCTGGCATGACGATCATAGTGGGCATAGCCCACAACGGTAAGGTTTACATGGCTGGTGACCGTGGTATGTCAGACAAAGAGTTCATAGGTAGCATTGTTACACCTAAGATACACAAGGTTGGACCCATAATTATGGGTTACTCTGCATCCCAGGGTACAGGTCAGCTTGCACACCTGATTACCTATCCCAAGCCAGTGTATGAGAACCTTGAAGCCTGGCTACGCATAGATTTCTGTGATGCTATACAGAAAGCAGCAGAATTATTTAAGGTAGACATTAACACTGAGGAAAATGGTGCTGATTTCCTTGTTGGTGTAGGTGGCAGGATCTT
>Ga0114968_10000456_pt1 | contig 30553 bp, 24 predicted proteins | sample M_130807_EF_Meta_FD_87020 | JGI IMG/M metagenome (GOLD analysis project Ga0114968, IMG submission 87020) | Freshwater microbial communities from Lake Montjoie, Canada to study carbon cycling - M_130807_EF_MetaG | ecosystem: Environmental > Aquatic > Freshwater > Lake | place: Lake Montjoie... | reverse complement strand
GAGCTCAAGGTACAAACGGTGCAAACGGAGCTCAAGGTGTTCAAGGTGCAAACGGAGCTCAAGGTGCAAACGGAGCTCAAGGTACAAACGGTCCTCAAGGTGAAAACGGAGCTCAAGGTGTTCAAGGTGCAAACGGTGCTCAAGGTGTTCAAGGTGTTCAAGGTGTTCAAGGTGCGAATGGAGCTCAAGGTGTTCAAGGTGTTCAAGGTGTTCAAGGTGCAAACGGAGCTCAAGGTACAAACGGTGCAAACGGAGCTCAAGGTGTTCAAGGTGCAAACGGAGCTCAAGGTGCAAACGGAGCTCAAGGTGCAAACGGAGCTCAAGGTGTTCAAGGTGCAAACGGTGCTCAAGGTCCTCAAGGTGCAAACGGAGCTCAAGGAGAACAAGGTCCTCAAGGTTATACAGGGCCAACAGGACCTATTGGTACTGGACCCACGGGACCTACTGGACCCACTGGCGTAACTGGTTATACAGGGCCAACAGGACCTATTGGCACTGGACCCACGGGACCCACGGGACCTACTGGACCTACTGGCCCAATCGGTTTACAAGGTTCAAATGGTATTTCAGGGGGATTAACATTATTTTTAATACCAGATGCATCTTACAATAATGTTACTGATTTATCAGGATTATTGATATCTTCACCTTCTTTTATATCAAGTTCTACAGTTCTCACATGTTCTACATCGAGTACTCCTTTTTTAATAGCTAATTTTTATACACCAACCAATTTATTGCAAAGTCGTGTCATCAGTTCTGGATTATGGGATTTGAATTTGTGGGCATATACAAATTATTCCGGAAATGATACTACAAGTGTATATGCAAAAATTTATTATACTGATTCTAGTGGAAATAATCCTGTTTTAATTATTGATGGTTCTCAAAATGATATTATTATAACAAGTACAAATATTCAACAATGGACAATTTCCAATTACATACTTACAACTACTTTGCCAGATTTAACTTATAAAATATTGATCAAAATTTATGTAGTTCAAAATAAAGGACCATCCAAAACAGCATACCTTTATTTTAATAATGATAATACTCCATCCCATGTTCATACATCATTGGCTATTTCAGGAATTACTGGCCCCACTGGACCACAAGGATCACAAGGATCACAAGGATCACAAGGATCACAAGGACCAATTGGTGTAGCATCAACATCTTCCTATTATAGTACATCATCATTGAATAATGGACCAGTTAATAATGGAACCACATTTGTCAATTTATTTTACGGAACTACAGGAATTACTGGTTCATATTATGGTTCATTAAATACTGACCCCTATACAATAAATGGAACAGTGACAGGACCTACAGGAAATCATTTGGTCAATGCTGTTTCTGGTGATATTACGTTTGATTTATCCACAAATTATGTAATTTCATCAGGAGGTTTATATAATGTATTTGGAACATTATTATTTAATATAACAAGTACAACAAACAATCAAATAAATATTCGTGGTATAAAAACAAGTGGTGCAAATAGTACTATTATATATAGATCAAATACAGAAGGATCACATGGTAGTAATAGCATAGGAAATCAATACGGACACAGTGTCCCGTTCTCATTTTTATATAATTTTATTACAGGTGATAAATTGAGATTTGAATTTACTTGTGGTGTAACATCCACTAACTGTATGCAAGGTTCCAATGTAAATATTTACAAATTAGCATAAAATTCATTTTTTTACCAATGTTGTCATGTAATATAAATAATATTTTTGAATATTATTTATATCTTTATGTAAATATTCTTAATTACCACAAAAGTTGGTCTGCATAAAAACCGGGTGTTCCTCTACGATGCCGGTCTTTTTCATGCCTTATTTTGTATCTTTTTCTGTGAGTATTCGCCGATTGTTTGCCTTCTTTACGCATAAATGTAGGATAATCGCCGTAGCCAGTCGCGCCTATAGACGCGATTTTTTTACCGCTCTTAAATACATCCAATTTTTTCGCCGGATTTTGCGATCGTTTTATTGTAACTCCAAGTTTTTTCGCTTTTCTTCGCGAATATTCTGTAATTGTATATGCCATTTACAATATATAGTATACATAGATAAAAAATACTAAAACATACAATATATATGGATATATGGCGTATATTCAAATAATAAATAATTCAGAAAAATATATTGAATTGTTGAAACAAAAAGATGAAATTTATATTGACAAGACAATTCCTAATAAAGAATGAGCATTTACTACGATTTATAATATAATCTTTGTATATTTGAACAAGTAAAAAAATAGACAATAAGGAGCATCCATCAAAAAAATTTATCATTGATAAATGTTTAACTTTATAATAAGTTAAAAATATAACTTATTATATAAATGATTATAACAAAATGATTCTTTAATTATTCCTGATAATTTCCAATTTTTCTTCAATGGTTTCTTCTGTTTCATCCGCATTTTCATATGCGAAAATTTCCGTATAATTCGAAATTTTTTTGTATAATTTCATAAATGTCAATTCATCATATTCTTCTTCATTGATCTCAACAAAATGTAATTCATTATTCATTTTATTTCGAAAAAGATCGTTTGTATTTCTCAAAAATCCAACAAGTGTCTTTAATTTGTCTTCATGATATTTTCCGGAATACTCATTGTATTTATCAATAGTAGCGCGATTACGTGTTCCATAATAATAATAATGTTGGTCAGTTGAATCATACAAAATGAATATACGATTATCAGTTTCATCTTTAGAAACATTTTCAACTAAATAAAGCACACTGAACTTTGGCATATTATTTATATCAGTCGATATATTTTTAAATCATTTGTGTATCTAATGAAATCAACAAGAAAACATTGATTTTGAATATCCAATCACAGCACATGCAATACGGTTTCCTGCATGTCCCGTCGTCAAACTATCTGGAAATTCGCCTTCACCGCAGTCGTCCGTATCTTCATGTATAATAAGTCCCCTGCCAATAATATTCGCCTTTGTTCCCCGCAATTTAATGACATCATCGTAAAATGTGTATTTGGCTTCGCCTTTTTTATTGGTTGACAAATTGCCCAAATCACCGACATGCCGCTCTTTTTTTCCAGGACATCCATGATTTTTGTCATAAGGATTGAAATGTGCACACATACTTTTACAATTATCGGTCAAATCGCCTGCTTCATGCACATGAAATCCATGCATAAAACTCGGCTTCAATCCCTTTATATCAACATCGATTTTGATTTTATCATCTACTTCACTAAATAAAACAGTACCTTTTATTTTTTCATCTTTGAAAACAGCAATTGCTTGCATATTATATATTAGGTTCTCTTTTTTTTATTTTATTTTATTATAAAGTAAAATACGTAAACAAAAACTAAATTGATATATATAATATATATTATGTCAATTCATACAAAATACAAAATTGTAGTCTTGGATTCGAATAATCAACCCAAAATTTCATTTAATGAAATTCCGATCCATCTTGACGACACCATTCAAATAATAAAAAAAAAATTTTTACAACAATACCCACAACCCATATCGTACGAAGAAATTTACATGTTTAGCCGTATATTGAAGAAAGTACCAACAGAATCTTTGTTTAATTCCATTGCCGATCCCGTATCGAAAAAAATAAATCGCGATATTTTCGCACAAGTTCTCTCAAATTGGAGTATTGATTTAGATACCACTGCAATGGGCGGCGAATCCATTACATACGAAGAATTTGTTTCTTTATTCGCCGATAAAAATACGCTAGACATTGAATATAAAATTCCGATTGACCGCAAATTCCTCGCCAAGAATGAAGAACGATTTTCTGCGAATCCCTACGATATTCTCGCCGGTTCATCCAATATTTTCGTAGATAAAGAAGAGAACCCGCTCATTACATTGGACAATCAGGTTCTCTTGAATCACAATGGCGGACAATTTATTGAAGACACCATTTATGTATGTCTAGCCGAAGATGTATTACAATATTGTTGCCAGGAAAATAGATGGGACGAACATTCCATTATGAAAATGTATTATTCACGAATGATTACTGCATATGAAATCAATAATCAACAAGAATGGATAGAGAACCGGCAAAGAATGATTCGAGATACCGGGAAAATGTTGAATGAAGCCGCGTTTCAAATGGCCAAACTCGTGGATCTATTTTATGCTGTTGATGAAAACGACCGCGCACCAATTGAATATTTGGAACGAGGTATCAAATCGATTACTGTTGGTATAGTGCCTACAGTTCCTATTGGACTGCCTTTAGAATCCATATTCAAACGGATTCATGCAAATGAAACGCGGCCATTCATCAAATTCAATCCGGGATTTCGTCGTGAAAATATGTACCGTCTTTATGCCGATAAATTGACGAAGAATGGCGAAAAAGTGCCATATATGAAAAAAAATCTGATCATACGTTTGGCAAAAGAACTTGGTCGGAAAAAAATTATTTCATTTTACATTTACGATACTTTATCCGAAATTTACGTGGATTTGGAGAACACTGGAAATGTCAAAATCCGGGGAATATGGAAAGAAGCCATGAATATAGAAGAAATTCAACGGCAATTGATGGAAAAAGCGAATCCAATTATTTCCACAATCAACGCATATTTGGAGTCGAGTGGCCACAGTATTCAACATTTTGAATCATTGCATCAATCAAATATTCAAATAGGTGAAGTCACATATTTATGGAAAACGCGTGTTCGATTGAATTCAATTCAATTGAATAAATTGTATTTGACGCCTATATTTGAACTATATGATACAGATGCTGCATTGGACGATGAGAACGGGGTTGAATTGAGATTCAAACGTGTGGATAATTATCGTGATATGGATGTTCAGGAAATATTTATGACCGAAATTTTCAAAAAAACGAATGATATTATTGAAATCAATAAATTATTCAGAGAACAGTTCCGATTATCAGAAGATGAAGCTATGCAAAAAATATCGGCTTATTTAAGCGACGAATATAGAGGCCAAGATATTTCAGATAGTCCCGGTTTTCCCGTTTATATGAAAATAACAAATTCTGGCGGTTCCATTTTCAGCGCAGAAGTCACTATTTCAAAACATTTCGAATATGTGGATATTCTTAATATGTACATTGAAGGAATTCTGCGAATTACACAAGACAAGACGAAACAATTTTTGAAAGAAATGAATGAATTGAATAAAAAGAAAAGAGAACCTGAACCCGAATTAGTTGTTATACCTGTAATCAAAAATGTGGAAATTATTGGGGAAAAAGTACCTACAAAAGTTTCGGCAATGAATTTATTAGAAGAAGAATTGGGCATAATATATGAACCAGAAGAAAAAGAGGATGAATTGAATGAAGATGAAGAAGAACCTGATATTGAGTTTGAATATGAAGAAGATGACGAAGACGAAGACCAAGAAAAAGACGGTGGATACAATTCAGAAGGTGTCGAAATAGAAGAAGACACATTTCCAGAAAACAAAGATTTCGAAAATATTGGCTATGAATTCAATGGTGGAGATAGTGAGGACGATGGCGACGACGACGCAGACGAATTGTACGATGAAAAAGATTTGAATGGAAAAGATATTGGTTCTCAAATTGGTGTTTTACGCAGATTACAAGAAAAAGACCCAGTTTTATTCAATTATAAACATACCGGTGCAAATAAAGGTAAATTCGATACATATACAAGAGCATGTCAAGCATTCAGACAACCAGTAATTCTGACAGACGACGAAAAAACAAAATTGGATAAAAATAGTCCGGATTCATATGAACATGCTATGCGATATGGAAGTGACCCTAAAAAAAAATATTGGTACATGTGTCCCCGTTTTTGGTGCTTGAAAACAAATATGCCGATTTCCGAAAAAGACGCGAAATCCGGAAAATGCGGCAATATTTTGCCGATTGGTTCGACAAACATAACAAAAGGAAATTATGTCTATGAATTTGACCGCAAAGGCCAACATACACCCGGATTTTTCAAAGACAATGAACATCACCCACAAGGCTATTGTTTACCGTGTTGTTTCAAAAAACCATGGGACAACCCGGGATATATGAATCGACGCGCAGAATGCACGAAAATAGACGAAGCGCAAGATGAAGACGAAGACACCGATAAAGGGGCAAAAGGGTCCTTGAAATCAAACGCCAATTATATTCGCAATATCCAGAAATTTCCTTTGGAACCCAAACGTTGGGGATTTTTACCTATAAGTATTCAGCGCATGCTGCAAATCAAAAGCAATATGTCAAATACAAGTCTCGTATTCAATAAAAAAACAATGCTTCGTTACGGTGTTGAAAAATCGGAAAACAAATCTTTCATTGCATGTATCGCCGATTTGTATGCAAGTGAAAAAAAAATCAATGTCCCGTCTATTACAGAAATGTGCGATATTTTGGCAAAAGCCATTTCAATAGACATATTTATTCAGGCACACAACGGTTCTCTTCCTTCCATGTTTCAACCGAAAAAATATGATTATAGTGATATCGATTATACAAAATACGATACTAGTAATTTCATACAATCAGCTCTTGAAGCCAAAATGGAAGAACAACACGAAGATTTCATAAACGACACAATTGCTGCATATGAAACTTTTCTTGTATTTTTGAGAACCGAAGAATCTATAATAGATTATACTTATATTTGGGACATTGTTTCATTGCCAAATCCACTTCTTTTTCAGCGCGGTATCAATCTCGCTATTTTGGAAATACCCGAAAATGACGGAACAGAACATGTCGAAGTCGTATGTCCAACCGCGGCATATTCATCTGCCATTTACGATTCCAAAAAAGAGACTGTTATTCTTACAAAACGGAATAGTGATACAAACGACGAAATCATATATTTCGAACCCGTTTATTTGTACGACAAAAAACAAATTACACGCAAGTTCTCTGCAAATACTCAAATAAAACCGATTCAACATATACTGCAAGTAATTCGCAATTTTTCGCAAAAAAAATGCGCACCATTGAAAAGTATGCCAAAAGAATATGTATTTCAACGCAACAAACCTGCATCAATCATTCACGAAATATGCGCGAAATATAATATTGACGTGTTGGCACAGGTTCTCAATTTCCAAAGAAAAATTGTAGCATTTTTGATAAAAGTACCTACAGTAGATATTTATTTGCCGTGTGCTCCTTCTGCAATGATGCCAGACATTGAACAAATTGTATATATAGACGATGACACATTATGGCAAAATTATGCAACAACACGCGACGAACTTTTGAAATTGAGTGAATTGACCGGTGGCGAATTATTATGTAAACCGGTTATAAAAGTAATTGAGGATGAACTCGTGGTGGGAATACTAACAGAAACAAATCAATTTGTTATGGTAAATCCGCCGGAAGAGAACCATGCAATGGACGGTTTGACGGAATTGAAGGATACGAATTATATTATGGCGGATATTGATTTGGCGAATGGGCGGAAGATGGACAATGTGCGCGAGCGCACTGTGAAAATGATTCGTTTGGAAAAGTATTTTTATCAAGTGTTTCGTACCACTTTGCGCATTTTATTGCAACAATCTGTGAATGAAAGAACGAATATATTGAAGTTGATAGAGAACTTGACTTTTGCGAATTACATGGAGCAATTGAAATCGGCGGAATTATGGTTGCATAAAATTATGGATTCTTATATTGTATTCCAAATTTACGATGAAAGTGTTTTGATGCAATTGAATGAAATTAGTCATTGTTTTTCCGGAGAACCTGTGAATAAACCGTATTGTATATTCAAATCGGATGTGCGGCAATTGATTATTCCCGAACGCAATTTGATAAGTGGGAGAATGAATCGCGGCATATATTTCAGACGATTGGCCGACGAATTGTTGCGTTACAAGCGTGTACGCAGTATGATTTTGGATAAACATGCAAACATAATGCAAACAGATGAATATCAATTGAATTCGGATGAAATGATACTGTTGGATTTCATGCTGGCCGATTATTTGAACAAAGAACTGGTTCCTGTAATGAAAATAAAAGATGCGCGTATATCTTATGATTTTGCGAGTCCTTATAAAACGACGAAATATTCGAATGAAGTCAAATTGGTCGATCAAGCAGCACAAGCACAAGCACAAGCACAAGCACAAATACAAGGAAATCGTGATAAAGAGAAAGTTATTATTGAAAATGTTGAATATGTTGTGGATGTTGAAGATGTTGAAAATGTTGAAGATGTTGAAGAGAACTTGCAGAAAAAATCATTGGAAGAGGAAAAATCGAAGGAAAGTAGTGGAATATCGGAAGATCAATTGAAATTGGAATGTGTAAAAGAAACAATTGCAGTTCTAGGTAATAGTAAAAATAAATGGAAACAATATTTTCCAAATAGTGCGAGAGAATTATATTTGAATCCATTTACAAATTGTACGTATTATCCAATTCTGATAATATACAAACAAATGAATTATGGAAAAATAATTACAATCGGAGAATTGAAAAAAATATTAGTGAGAACCTATATGGAACATTCGAAATATGAAAATAAAATAATGCATTTATTGAGTATGCAAGGCAAACGCGATTTGATGGAAAAAGTCGCAAAAAAACAGGCGACTTTGGAAGAAACAATTATGAGCGATATGTATCCACTATCTAATCTGGATTATTGGGCTTTATGCGAGGTTCTCAAATTGCCTGTCATATTATTTACATCTATGAAAAATATAAAACATTTATTGAATGGTGAATCTTGGGTTAGATTAGGTGAAAGTGCCAGTATTAAACATCTTGAATATTATTTCATAAGAGCACCGACAGAAACTTTTTCGAAAACAGGTGTAAATGAAATTCATGGATATTCAATGATTGTTCCGGGTATTTCTATGGAAGACATGCCCGATTTTCAAGAAGAATATGGAAATGCAGTTATGGATGAAAGTATAAATTTGATTGATTTTAAAACATATTTGGCAGGTGATTATGTATAGTGATAAAAATTGAAATACTTTTTATTTTTTGTAAGAAAGTACTTACAGAATCAATCAACTCAATCAAATCAAACCAAAATGTCATCATCAGAATTAGTTGTTGCGGATTTGAAGTCGGCACTTGAACGAAGTGAACAAGAAGTGAAGATGTTGAAGGAGAAGCTGTTGGTACGCGAGAGAGAGATTCGCGACGTTGCAATGCAGTTTATTATGAATTTAGAAGATACGGAAATAGATGAAGCACTTTTGAATAAAAATTCGAAATTCAAATTACCAAATTTTCCCAGGGCTCAAATTGGCGATCCTGATTGTCCAGAAATAACTATTCCAAAAAGCTCATTCATTACTTTTCCAAAACGAAGATTGCAAAGTTCTGATTTGGATAGAAATATTTGCAATTATGCTAGCGCATATCGTTCAATGTTGCGTTGGATGTCGGAAGAAGACTTCAAAAAAATGTGTTATTTGGATGTTTAATATTTTGATTGATTGATTGATTGTTAATTAGATAGTTATAGATTAGTATTATATAGTTATAGATAAATAGTAAAATAGATATACAGTTCTTTTGGTAATATAATCATTTTTTTTGTAAAAATATAAAAACAAAGTACCAACAGAAAATATATTGTAAATGAGTACAAAATATTTTATTATGACAAAATCGACAGATTCAAAAACCTACGACAATGAAAAGAATCAAATCATATATTTGAACAACCAAGAAGTCCATATATTACCGCAAATAAATATCACCTATTACGTCGAACACGGATTATTTGAATGTCAACTCATTGAATGGTGCAAACAATTTTGCGCAAAAGACAAAGTGTTTATCGATATCGGCGCTCATTCAGGAACATATTCAATATCCTTGTCGGCACACTGCCAACAGGTTTATTCATTTGAACCGCAAAAAATGACGTATTATTCGTTGTGTGGTAGCGTGGCTCTTTCAGGTAAAGATAACATCACATGTTATCAATATGGACTAGGTTCTCTAGAACAAGTCGGTCGACAGACATTGAAAATAGTGAGTAATGATGGTGGTGGGTCATCGCTTCATTCAACGCTCAATATTTTGCGAGAAGAGACGATTGATGTGAAGACATTGGACCAATTCGCAATTTCGAATATTGGATTTATAAAGATGGATGTGGAAGAAAACGAGCTCTTTGTATTGAAAGGCGCCATGGAAACATTGAAGCGGAATAATTACCCGACGATTTTATTTGAATCGAATTTTGAGAACGTGGAACTTTTTGAATATATAAAGGAAATAGGTTACAGTGGAATTATTCCTGTTGGTGGTTGCAAAAATATGTATTTGACGCAGAGATAAACATAGAGAATTTATTATGATGTATATGTATATCCACAATGAATAATAATATAATATACATAAAACCTCAATACATAAAAACTGATAATAATAAAATAGTAAATGAACAAGCGATAAAATGGGTACAAAAAATAGATGAATGTTTGCATATTTGTACAAAATCTATGGGATGTTTAATTGGTCAAGATTCCCATAAATTGTGTAAAATAAATGAGCCAGAGAGTTATAATAAATTTGTAAATAAATATTTTTCGTAATGTAAATTACAAGATAGATACTACTTAAAAATAAAACAATTACACTATTTATTATGAAGTATATAATAAATTTTATAAAAACGTTTTTACCAAAAGAAATGCCAAAACATGTTGGTAGATGGAGAATAGAAAATTGTAATTTGAAAACGAATAGTAAAATAGATTTATCGAATGAAGACCATTGTGGTCCTTGTGGTCAGTACGCGTTAGAAAAAATAGAATCAAAAAATAATAAAAATTCAAATGCGAAAGTAATACAGCCAGAAGAGGTTGCGAAGTGAACTTTGATGTAAAAAAAATATTATGATATTTTTTTTAACTAACAAACTATAGACAAAAGTACTAACAGATTAAATATACATGGCAAGCAAACTCTGCGACTGTTTCTCCTCATTTTTGATCAATTGATCGACATGCTGTTTTGTCACTGTGAATGGAAATTCAACCTTGATGCCAATTTCTTTTGTAAGCATATTGTCATCCGGTTTCATGAGACGGAATAAATTCAATTTCGTATGAATAATTTCCAGGCATCGTTTCATGTTTCTCACACCGGCTTCTTCTTGTGTCAGCTTCTTATTCGTAATAATATATTGCAGTGTTTCATCAGGAATAACCACCTCGTCCGGTCCAAAATTCACTTGTTCGCGAATCTTGGGCAACATATACTGTCTAGCAATCACCATTTTCTCTTTGGTTTCGTATCCTTTCGTCTCAATACGATACATACGGTCTTTCAAAATCGGATTCACACGCGATTCGTCATTGTAAGAAAATATAAACAGACATTTACTTAAATCAAAATCGATTTCAGAGAAATACTTGTCATGAAACTGCGAATTCTGCGTCGTGTCCGTCAAATGTGTGAGAATACCCGTTATTTCGTCGCCTTTCGGTGTCTCACTAATCTTATCAAGCTCATCGAAATAAATGACCGGATTCATACACTTACTCTGAATCAATATCTGCACGATTTGGCCCCATTTGCTCCCCTCGTATGTATAAGAATGGCCTTCTAAAAACGAACTGTCCGTCGCGCCTCCCAGAGGCAAGAATGCAAACTCGCGGCTCAAAATCTTGGCAATTCCTTCCTTCACTAGCGTCGTCTTACCTGTTCCCGGTGGCCCCTTGATTGCAATTGCCGTTCCCATTGCATCCGGATTCGTTATCCATTGACCTAGCATTTGCAGAATTTGGAGTTTGGCATCGTCCAAACCATACACACATTCGTCCAATACGTGTTTCGCATTTTTCATAAATGCGTGACATATTTCGAGACCATCCGACATTCTTACCGACAGATTCGTATAATTGCAAAACGGCACACGCATGAATGCATCGACCCATGTCTTGATTTTGTAGTATTCATTGTCGCCGGGCTCCATACCCTTCAGCATATTGAGTTTTTCCATAGCAAATGCCTTGTATTTTGCAGGTATTGTTGATTGAAGAAGGGCCAATCGATATGGCTTATCAATATTAATATACTTGTTGATTTCTTTCAAGTCGTGCATAATGCGCAATTGCTCGGTATTCGACAATTTCTTGCGGAAATAGTCCATTTCATTTGGTTTCTTATTCTCACTTGCCAAAAGTTCGCGATATTCTTGTGCATTCTTCTTACGTGCAATACTAACAAGTGAATGAATGGATTCGCGGCATTCCTTGATGGCTCTTTTCAAAATTTTATTGTTTGGTGTTGATTCCAGTTTCTTGCTCAAATCCTTTTTGAGTTCCAACAGTTCTTTATATTCCGATTCAACCGATTTATCGACATGAGTTTGTTCCTTGCTCTTTTTCTTCTCGTCCTTCTTCTTTTGCTTATCTTTCTTGGTAGTCTTTATTTCCACCGGCGCATCGACCTTTTCATATGTCTCTTTCATAAACATTTGTTCGTCGTCAGTATCACAATCTTCTTCTTTTTCCGATTCTTCGTCTTCAAAGAAATCTTCATCTTCTTCATTACCAATAGATAGAATAATATTGATCTGTTGGTCTTCTGTCGTTTCTGATGTATTTTCGGATTCGGATTCGGTTCCTGATTCAGAATCGGACTCTGTATCGGATTCGGAATCTTCAGATGACTTTTCCGATGATTTGCTTTTTCTATTCTTCTTTTTATCCTTACCGTGCTTTTTCTCTTTTTTAGAAGATGATGATGATGATGGCTTCTTTTTCTTATCACATGTTTTTGATCTTTCCTTTGAATATTTCGAGGGAAACATTTTTGAAATGAATTTTTTATATTCTTTTTGATTCAATTCGAAATTCGGTTCCTCGTCGTCTTCATCTTCGCCGTCATAATCTTCATCGTCTTCAGAATCATCGTCATCGCTCTCTTCTTCAATCTTGCTTTTCTTCGACTTTTTATTTTGCTTACACGATTTCTTATGTTTGTGTTTAGGTTCAGATTCAGATTCAGTCTCAAATTCAGTTTCAGAGTCACTACTAGAATCACTACTGGAATCACTTGATTCTTCCGCTTTCTTAAGTAGTTGTTTCATAGTTCGCTTCATTGTATATCTATTTACTTATATAATGAAAAATGTTTAAATATTTTTCATCAATTTTTCATTTTACTTTATTTTGTAAATACAAAAGTTTAAAAGGAGAACCTACATAAAAGAAACATTATATTAAAATAACACGATGACTGAATATAGTTTTGTACTAATCCAAGACAAAGAAAATTCTGAATTTCATAATCCTATTCAAGTGAAACGTGATGTATGCAATGATTCTTTTATTTTCAAACGTTGCGAATTGGCTATTTTGTCTTCATGCTTACAAGACAAAAAATGTATCATAATTGACGATATTGTACTCGATCCTTCCAATGATTACTTGATACAAACGCAAGAAATGGGAAATTTTGGAGTTTATTCTGTTGGTAATGGCATACAAATCTTTGAAAATCAAGTGGAGGTTGAAGAAGATATTTATCATTATTATTTCATGGAATTTTCCAAATAAATAAAAAAATAATAAAAAAATAATACTTACAAAATAATATTGAATTGACTTAACTATCTAACTAACTATCTAACTATTTGTGAATTTAATTATTTCCACACAAATCATAGCTATTTTGAATACGTCTCACACTGATTGTGCTAGAAGTACTTCCCGATGATGATTCTGAAATATTGTCTGCTACATCATCTACTGTAGTGAAAGCTTGCAATAACTTGTCTCTCTCTTCTTCCAGCTTGTCTCTATCTTCTTCTAGAACTTCAATTATCTTGTCTTTTTCTTCAAGTTCTATTTGAAGATTTTGAAAATGTCCAAAATAATTGTCTTTCATTGATTTATTCATTTTAACTTGAGAACGCAACGAATGCAACTCCTCCTTCATCATCTTCATCTCCTCCTCGAGCTCCGCGCGGGTGCTTTCTTGTTTTATTTTCGGTTCTGCTTTGGTTACTTCTGCTTCGATTGCTTCTGCTTCGATTGCTTCTGTTTCGATTGCTTGTGCTTCGATTGCTTGTGCTCCGGTTTTTTCCGTAATTATGCGCCCAATGTTCATGAGAGTTTTCTCAATTATATCAATGCGCCTTTCGGATTCATCGCCTTGTCGTGTGGTAGGAAATTGTCTCCATATGCTAGTATCTACTGTTGTACATTCATTTGTAGATTCTCGAGTAGATTCTCCAATAAGCGACAAATGAATATTCAAAATACCAGATTGGGTTTTCTGGTCAAATAGTCCACCCAGTAACTGATAAATGACGACATTTTGTCCCTGAATCTTGCGCTCCTGTTTTTTCATTTTTTTTTCTTGTTTTTCTTGTTTTTCTTGTGTTTTCTTCAATTGCGCAGAAATTCTGCTGTTCAATTCTGCGATATTTTCATCCATGTAGTACAAATCCTGTGATAAAATTTTCTTCAGCTCCACGATTTCGTCCGCCTGTTTCGCAATCATTTCTGTAAATTTCGCATTCTGATTCTCCTGACTCTTTCTCAAAATATTGATAGATTCTGCATGCTGTTCAAAGCAGGCAATAATGAGCGACGAGTACAGTTGTTGGGGTTGTTCGGACATGATTTTGCGTGTTGTTGTTGTTGTGTATGTGTACTTTTTCAATCTACAAAAAAAAGTCAATCAATTTTTTGGTAATAATCAAAAAATTGACAAAGAAACAATATAAAATATTGTTTATATATACTATAGGTTTCGCATAATGTCATCTCAAAATACAAAGCCAGGTTCCTTCCAAGAACAGCCATCTCGTATTATCGGTATTCAGTTTAGTATGTTGTCTCCTGAAGAAATAAGGAAAAATTCTGTGGTTGAAATTACCAGTAGAAATACATACACGAATAATAAACCGGATATTGGTGGTTTGTTTGATCCCAGAATGGGCGTTTTAGAACCAGGTCTTATTTGTCCTACTGATGGACATACATATATTGACACACCTGGTTATTTCGGTCATATTGAATTGGCCCGACCAGTCTTCTTTATGCAACATATAAAAGAAATTATGAAAATTTTGCGCTGTGTGTGTTTCAAATGCAGTAAATTACTTATAAATAAACAACAACACAAACACATTATCGATAGACCAAGTGAAAAAAGATGGACATATGTCGATCAATTGTTTGCAAAGAAAATGCGCAGTCGCCGTTGCGGTGAATCGACTGAAGACGGATGTGGATGCAAACAACCTGACCATATTAAGCTAGAAGGATTCGACAAAATATTTGCAATTTGGGACAATATTAAAAAAGACGATGATGAAGAGACGAAAAAAGAAAAAGTCAATATTCGACTCACTCCTGAAATAGTAATAAAAATTTTCCGAAGAATGAGCGATGAGGATATTACATTCATAGGATTCAGCCCGCTTTGGTCGCGTCCTGAATGGATGGTTTGCAAAGTCCTCCCTGTCGCTCCGCCGTCTGTTCGACCATCGGTAAAACATGATGCACAACAGCGTTCAGAAGACGATTTGACACAGATTTACAATAATATCATCAAGACCAACACGGATCTCATGGACAAAATACACAACAATGTGAATGCATCTGTCATTGATGGTCTTACCATGTTACTACAATATTACGTTGCAATGATTGCAAATAATAAAGTGAAAGGAAGTGCACCCATGGCACATAGGTCAGGAAGACCACTCCAATGTATTATGGGCAGACTGAATTCAAAGAATGGGCGTATTCGCGGCAATTTGATGGGAAAACGTGTGGATTTTTCGGCGAGGTCCGTCATCACCGGTGATCCAAATATATCGATAAAACAACTAGGTGTTCCTATGAAGATTGCCAAGAATATTACAAAACCGATTGTTGTGAATGACAGGAATCGCGATTTCCTAATGCTTTTAGTGCAAAATGGGCCAGATGTGCATCCCGGCGCCAAAATCCTGGAAAGACGCAATGGAATGAACATTTCTTTGCGAAATGTGGATAGAGCATCTATTGTTCTGGAAAATGGTGATATTGTGCATAGACACATGATGGATGGTGATGCGGTTCTATTTAATAGACAACCGTCTTTGCATAGAATGTCCATGATGTGTCACATTGCGAAAATTATGAAAGTTGGCGACACATTTCGCTTGAACATTGCATGTACAAAACCGTACAATGCTGATTTTGATGGGGATAGATTTTGTTCCCAACAGGTGACTGCTTACCAAGTTGTAGATAAAACTTGGTAGGGAAAACAGTGTAATATCTACTAGAGATGCTTTTCGCATAGAAAGCATTATCTAATATAATCGCCTAGTCATTTACAAAAAATTGAATATAAAATTTCTAATATTATCTTTCTAAAAATGCTTTTAAATATTGAAGATTCTAAAAAAGTTGTTGGTGAAATATATAAAATAACAAACACTGTAACTGGAAAATATTATATTGGACAAACACGTAGTCACAGATTGAACCATAATAAATATAGACCATTTGGATATATTGGAAGATTCAATGATCACATTCACGAGGCAAATTCAAATAAAAAAAATCAAAGTAAATATTTGAATTCTGCACTTCTCAAATACGGAAAAGATTCATTCACATGTGAATTAATAATCACATGTCCTATAAATGAACTAGACCTACATGAGATAAAATATATAAGTGAATATAATTCCAAATATCCAAATGGCTATAATTTAACAAATGGTGGAAAATCGTTTGTTGATAAAGATGGAAACTATAAATGGATTTTACAAGATACTCCAAAAGTACCAACTATATCAGTAAAAGATACAAAAAAAAGTGACTACACAAAAAAGTTGATTTCTGATAGGTTAAAATCATCTCTTGAAAATAAAGACCATAGAGAGAAAATGATGAAACTAACACAGAATCAACATTTGTCCAATAAATATGAAAGTTATAGAAATATCACTATTGATGAAAACAAAATAGACGAATATATTCGTGTAATAAAAAACAACACAACCAATAGTGAATATGTTAGAGTTATTATCAATAAAGTCAAAACAACTTTTGTAGGAAAATATGAATCAATAGAAAGCATTAAAGAAAGAGCGAGAAATTTTATCATCAATTTAATAAAGTGGCAACGTGACCAAATTGCGGGAAACTCCTAAAGTCTTTACTACCACTCACATATGGAAACATTTGCGAGGAACTCGGTTAATTTCCGAACCCAAAGGTAAAAAAGTAAAGAATACGCCAATGGACAATCCGCAGCCAAGCCCCTAAACTCGTTATGATAGAGCACGGGGAAGGTTCAGAGACTAAATGGTTACGGGTCTTAAATGATGGTCTAATCAACCTGATAAGGCACAAGATATAGTCCGTCCCACTTGGAAACTTGTGGGGTTTCATGGAAATGAATATGCATATGCCGCAGAATGTTTGCGCAGAGACCGAACTCAAGCATTTGGCCGCAATCCCGCACCAAATTATAAGTCCGTCTAGTAATAGTCCAATTATAGGTATTTATCAAGATTCCATGTTGGGGTCTTTCCAATTTACGCGTGATGTAATTGAGTTCACGCCAAAAGATGCTATGAATTTACTCATGATGTATCCCAATGTCGACGTAGAGGCATTTAAAATCGGCGATAAGATAAAAGAGAAAATAACTAATTTCGAAGTACTAACACAAATTATGCCTCATGTTACGCTGAAATACAAGAACAAGTTATTCAAGGACGACGAAAATGAGCAAACTTCCAACAATATATTTGAGCTTCGTAATGGCCAATATATGCGCGGTCAATTAGAAAAATCTGTGTTGGCGTCTTCCACAAAAGGCATTATTCACCGGGCATTCAATGATTACGGCAATATGGCAGCGGCCAATTTCATTGACAATTTGCAAAATGTGGTGACGGAATACATGAAATCGAGTTCATTCAGTGTCGGTGTCAGCGATTTGATTGCGAATAAAGAGACGCAGACCAAAATTGGTCATGCAATTTCCGCGCAAAAGTTGGAGGTGCAATCAGTCATTGAAAAGGTGCATCTCGGCATATTTGAGAACGATACTTCGAACACAAATATGGCCGAATTTGAGATGCGTGTGAATAATATATTGAATAAAGCGACGGAACAATCCGGCAAAATCGGGCACGGTAGTCTTGGTAAAGAAAACCGGTTTTTGAAAATTGTGAATTCAGGGTCGAAAGGGTCGCTCATCAATATTTCGCAAATGATTTCGTGTTTAGGCCAACAGAATGTGGATGGAAAACGTATTCCATACGGGTTTGAAAGCCGTACATTGCCGCATTATTTCAAATTCGATGATTCGCCAGAAGCCCGTGGGTTCATTGAGAATTCGTATATTTCGGGTCTTACTGCGCCTGAACTCTTCTTTCATGCAATGGGTGGTCGTATTGGTCTCATTGATACTGCAGTAAAGACTTCGCAGACTGGATATATTCAGCGCCGACTCATCAAAGGCTTGGAGGATTTGAAAGCCGAGTATGACGGAACCATTCGCAACAATCGGCGCAAGATTGTGCAATTTGCATATGGCGATGACGGGTTTGATTCGACACGTGCAGAGAATCAGACAGTGAAATTGGTCGAAATGTCGACTGAAGACATTTATATGCATTATGATATTGCGGGAATCAATGATGAACGAAATGACATGTTGGCAATATATACGAAACCTACTATCACACGGTTGAATAAACAGCGCAAGGAAACTAGCGAAAAGTGCCGACAGTATATTGATATGATGTTGGAATACCGCGATATGCTAGTAGAACGCGTGTTTTTCAAAAAGAACGAGACGAATGTAAAAGTGCCCGTTTCATTTCAACACATTATTGCAAATATTCAGGGGCAACTTGGATTCAGTCATCATTCGACTGTGGATATTACTCCGATGGAAGCATTCGCGCTTATTGAAGAGACGTATGCGAAATTGGAGAGATTGCATTACGCCAGACCAACAGAATTATTCAAAGTGCTGTATTTCTTCTATTTATCGCCGAAAGAGTTGATTGTAAAGAAGCGGTTTCACAAGAAGGCATTGGAATATTTGCTCGAGACGATATTATTGCGTTATAAACAGGCGATTGTGCATCCTGGCGAGATGGTGGGGGTGATTGCTGGGCAGTCGATTGGTGAACCGACGACGCAGCTGACCCTCAATTCGGTTGTATATGAAACGCCTATTTTGGTTCGTAATAAAATGGGCGAAATTCAAAAGATTGAAATTGGCGATTTTGTGAAACAAAATATTGATAAATCGAAAAAAGTAGATTATATGAAAGATAAGGATACTACTTACGCGGAAATGGACGAATATTTTGAAGTACCATGTGCAACAGAAGACGGTGAAACTGTTTGGCGAAGAATCGAAGCAGTTACTCAACATCCTGTTGTAAATGAGGACGGAACAGATACGATGTTGAATATTGTTACTCAAGGAAATCGTCAAGTTATTGCGACAAAAGCAAAATCGTTCTTGCAATTAGTCGATGGTAAAATTATAGGGGTTGAAGGCAAGGAACTTAAAGTTGGAGATTATCTGCCTGTTTCCAAGAAACAGCTTGATTATGTAGAAAATTTGAAATTGAATTTACGTGAGATTTTGCCAACAGATGAATATTTATACGGAAGTGAAATGAAAAAGGCAATGAATGTAATGCACGAAAATCATTGGTGGATAAAACATGCAAATAAAACATTTGTTGTTCCTCATTCAAGAAGCGATTCATTTGTTTCTTTAGCAAAATCTGGTAAAAATATTTTAGAAAATTGTGTTTACATGAAACTGGTCAATATGTGCGAATATCGTATTCCAGAAAATATTGAATTAGATTATGATTTTGGTTATTTCATTGGCGCCTATGCTGCTGAAGGCTGTATGACAAATCACCAGATTTCTATTTCGAATAATGATTTAGAATATTTGAAACCGATTGAAAGATTATGTGAGAAATTTAATATTACTACCAAAATATACAAGGTTTGTAATAAAATCAAGAATGGATGGACAAGCCAGGATATTCGAATTTACAATACATTACTATGTAGAATAGTTTCAGAATTATGTGGTAAATTAAGTAATGGCAAATTTATTTCAGAAAAAATAGTGTTTTCTAATAAAGAATGCATTCGTGGATTTTTAGATGCATATATCGCAGGTGACGGATGTATATGTGAAAAACACAATAGAATTCAGTCTATTGATATGACTTCAGTTTCACATGAAATGCTAACAGATGTTCAAATTATGATTAAAAATTTAGGTATTGTTAGTACTATACACAAACCTACAAAAATAGAGAATAATAATCGTGGAACATTATCTTCAAATATAAAACAGCATTATTATCTTACTGTTAGAAATGAACAGGCTCAAAAACTAGGTTCTATTTTGAACTTACCTATAACTGCAAAACAAGAAAAAATTGTGAGATTACTTAAACAATCGTTCAAGTACGAATTCAATAAAGACCATATTACAGTTCCAAATTCAGTAAATGGCGAAATTATCATGTTGGCAAGAGAAGATAAATACAAGGACATGTTATTTGATAAAATAGTTTCAATTGAAGAAGTCCAAAATACCACTAATTACGCATATGATTTAACAGTTGAAGATACTAGAAACTTTGATATTTACAATGGTCTATGCTTACGTGACACTTTTCATTTGGCAGGTGTTTCTACCAAATCCAACGTGACGCGTGGTGTGCCGCGTATTGAGGAAATTCTGCGTCTTACGCGAAATCCGAAAAACCCGTATCTCACCATTATGTTGAATGAAGTGGATCAAGAAATGAAGGAACGTGCCGAACAATATGCCAAAATGATTGAGCATACTCGGCTCATGGATGTGGTGCAATCGGTGCAGATATGTTTCGATCCACGTGAAAACGCCACCTTTATTGAGAAGGACCGCGAAGTCATCGATCAATTCTATGAATTCGAAAGATTGTTGCAAGAAGCTGCCGAGTTCGAAGTGCAAACAGAAACGCAAAAATCCAAATGGATATTGCGTATGGAGATGGACCCCGAAAAAATGTTGGACAAGAACCTTACCATGGACGATATTCATTATGCGATTTCTGCAACACATGGCGAGAATGTCACGACCGTCTTCTCCGATTACAACGACAAAAATTTGGTTTTCAGAATCCGAATGAATAGCTCGGTATTCGACAAGAAAAAGAAGAAGGGGTCATTGGAATCGCTCGATCAAAGCGACGAAATTTACCATCTCAAGAATTTCCAAGACACGATTTTGAATGGTATTGTATTAAGAGGTGTGAATGGAATTCATAATGTAATGCCTAGACAAATGAAAAATTGTATGGCAAAGGAAAAATCGTGCGTGGTCGAAAAGGAAGACGGGAAATATGTGCCGAAAGAAATTTGGGTTTTGGAAACGACTGGGAGCAATTTGCTCGAAATATTGGCGCAGGATTACATCGATCCTTCGCGCACATACGGTAATGATATTCAAGAGATCTTCAATGTCCTCGGTATTGAAGCTGCGAGACAGACGATTTTCAATGAATTCAATGACGTGATGGAGTACAGTGATAATGTATACATCAACTACCATCATTTGTCGCTTCTGTGTGATCGCATGACATTGACGCATCATATGGTGCCGATATTCAGAAGCGGTATTCTAGAAGACGATATTGGCACAATTGCGAAAGCCACATTCGAAGTACATACAGAAGTGTTTTTGGATGCGGCGAGACATGCCAATTTCGATGAGATGCGCGGCGTTTCTGCGAATGTCATGTGTGGGCAATACGGTTATTACGGTACAAATGCATTCAATGTTGTGTTGGATATGAAGGAAATGATGAAATTGAAGAACGAGACAGTCGACATGAAAACGGATAATGAACATATTGACGAAATGTTTGGAGTGGGTTCGACGGTGAAAGACGCGTGCTCAAAGAGTTCGATAATGATACGCAACAATATTGCAAATATTCAGAGCGAAAATATCGCCATTTGCAATGATTCATATGATATTGGGATTTAGGATTGATTATTTACTCCGATTGTATAAAAAATCTATACACAGATGTAATATATAAATTATTATATGAAAGATAATTTATATAAAAAATGATTTATAAAAATATAATAACAAATTATATATGAATAAAAATAAAGTAATATCTATTTTGTTATTGATATTCATAATTGTTTTAGCATTAGGTATTGGAATTTTTTTTTCAAGTAAATCTATTGTAAAAAACTCATACATAGAAGAAATGACAGTTTCGAAAATAAATAATGGTGAACCAGATTTCAATGTTTTATTTACCCAAATGAATAATATATATTTATTTATGTATCTTTTTTGTTACAATGATGATCCTAATAATGAAAATTTATACAGTAAATTTAAATTAACTTCACCTAGAACAACTTCAAGAACACCAAGGTGTTTGAATCAAGATAATTCGAGAAATACAAATTGGGCTGATTCATTAATAAGAAATTCATTATTGGGAAATATATACGAAATTCAGAACTGTAATTATGTTGATATCAATAAATGTTTATCAAATGATTTTTATTATATATTTGATAATGATTATACTACTATTAGATATAATATAAAAACTGGTAATTTATTAAAAGATTATTTAAAAAGAATATACAGTGCACTTGAAAAACATTCTACTATTCAACTTGCAAGTGACTTTATTACTCCAGATTATTCGAGTACGAATAATATAACGTTTTCTAATGATGATGAAATTATAAAATTAATAGAATTTGTATTTGTTTATACTTTTGTACCGACAACATTGTATAATGTTTATCTTATGTCATATAATGAATTAATAGTTCAATTTAGTGGAGTAATTGATAATTTTGAAGATTACAAGAATTTTCAACAATTATTTATTTCTGCACAACAAATGAATATATTTAATGCAAATTTAAGCAATATCAATAGAGATGTCATCGATGCAAACGCTACGGTAATGAGAAGAATAATTTTTATAAAAGGACAATCAAATGATATAAATTTCATAATTGGATATATCAAAAACATTCTTTATATTTTCGATAATAGAATGTTGACTGATGTATTAGAAACTTCTTATATCAATTTTTATAAAGCATTATTATATTTCATGACAAAATTTAATTTAGTTAATAATAATATTATTAGTAAATTTAATAGTATTGATATAAATAATTATTTAACTAAACCTGTATTTGATTGTACAAATAAAATTTTTCCTCCAATTTATGATATAAGCCTTGTTACTAATTTACATAATGCAACTCCTAACGCATATAGTTATGATGGAAGCAAAGAAATTATTCCTGTAAATACAGGATATCTAGTATTACTTCAAAAACAAGGTGAGCAACTTGAAAAATTAGGAAATCAAACAGAGTTATTGCTTGATATCAGTGCAGGTGTTTATGGCAAATTGGCCCAGCTAATAAAAAATCGCAATGATTTACTTGAAGCTGTAAGAATCGCAATAGCCAGTGCAAGAGAATTAGTTGATGGATCGGGAGTAAAAATTAGTTTCATGACTAAATATAATGAAATTATTGAACATCATGATATTGTCAATAGGCTTGATACAATAAATGCTTCAACTTATACATCGAGTGCAAAAAGTATTCATGATGCAAGAATGATAAATTATGATTTAATAAATGGTTTGGTCCAACCATTGAAATCAACTTTCAATACAAAAATATCAACTTATAAATCTAATTTAGATAGTATACAAGGTTATATTGAAAGTATTGGTACTATCTGTAGTAATGCAAATAGAGATATAAGTGATTATAAAACAACCATAAGTACTAAAAAGACTGAAGCATTAGGTTATAAGAATACTTTTGATGAGCAATGGGGATTATTACAGCTGTTAACTGATACTATTAACAATGGTGAAGCCGCTCAAGGACTATCTCGTATGAAAAATGCGTACGATAAATTAATACTTATAGATTCAAATACTATAAAAACCAATGCAGTAAATAAACATAGTAATACATATACAAACGATATTAAGGGCACAGAGACTTTGATGAATTCGTTAATAACTAATATGACTATAATGGACCATAATGAAGCAACTTTATATAATTCTAGACCTTGGAGTTATAATGGGGAAAATGGATATGAAATTGTTAGTTCGGTACATGCAGAAACCATTCTTAAAGGAGATACAAGTATGAAAATACAAACCGTGACACACAAGTCTGTTTGTAATAGTTATCTTTCTGCAACTGAACACGACATCTGGGATAATTATTTAAAATTAAGACAAAGAGGTAAATATTTGATTCAAATTAATAATATACGTCTTGACCCATCAAACGGTCGAATGAATGGGGACTCCTATCCTGGTATACAATTTTGGGTGTATGTAAAATTAAAATTACTCGGGGATGAAATTCCAGAAAATAAATATGTTTCAACAGACATATATAATAGTAATAGTAATGAAGATAATAGTAATAAAATAGGTGCATCATTTTTTAATAATAATAATAATAAAATAGCACAATTATTTCAACAGTTTGATGATAATGTCGGAGCATATGACCGTACTTATGGTATTACTTATATTTTGAATGTAGATGATGATATTCTCAATAAACCAATCGATTTTAGTATATGGTATAGCCCAGGTAATAAAAGCGGTAAACAAGTACTAGGATTTAGAATGAGAACTCCAGATTTGAAAATAACTTATTATAGTTGATATTTTACATAACTTTTGCATTTACCAATAAGTGATAGATATGATATAACTATCACTTATAATTCTACCAAATTATTAATACAAGTAAAAAATCAAAATATAATGAATTAATTTAAATTCTTCAATAAGGAAAAACTTATAATAAAATAACTTATTGTATTATAATAATGAAAAAAATATTTATTTTACTTATTATTATATTAATATTTGTAATTTTATATGGCTATTGTAATTTTAGCTACAATATAAATAATTTCTTGAAAATAGAAGAAGGACTTTCTGGAAGTATTGGAAGTACTATTGGACAATTACCAAATATTACAAGTGAAGATGATTTTTACAATACAGTTCAAATAATTTACAAACAATTATATAATACAATTGACAATAATGATATAAGTATAAATATCGAAACACAAAATATAAATGCTATTTCATATATAATATATAATTGTGTAAATATTTTAAATAGTATTGATATCAATAATATAGATTTCAATAAATTAGATAAATTTTATCCAAATATGATTCAATATGATTATGATATACAAGCATTACATGAATTGTCAAATTCAATTTCTGTATTTACAAAATTACATGTTAACTTATTGAATTTAACTCAAAGTGAATTTGTATTGTATTTATCTAATACACCTGTTTTATATAATAGTCTATTAGGATATTTGAATGTATTTACTAATTCTATTATATATTTCAATAAAAAAATAAAACTGCCTGATAGTTATAATAATGATGATACAAAACTAAAAGTCCAAGATGACAATACTACAAAAAGTTACGAACTAGTACCTTATTCATTAGACCCATCAATAAAAAATTTTTATCCATTTCATCATGATTTACTTAATTATGCATCTACCACATCACCTATAAATGATGCTACTCCATTGGATAAATCAAAATTAATTTTTTCAAATAATTTTTTAACATTGAATAATAATTACATAGAATTATCACCATTTTATGTTGCAACTCTAGGATTATCAATTTGTGGTTGGTTCAAAATTTCTAATAGTAATAGTAATCAAACAATTTTTGAGTTTGGAAATTCAAATAAAGGAGATAGTATTAAATTTTCAAACAATACATTAAGTATCACTAATATCATTGATGGTAAAAGTGAAACATTTACTATAGCATTAAGTAAGAATGTTATTGATAATATTTGGCATCATTTTGCAATAACAATTGAAATTCCTGAAATACAAACTAATAAATCTGAATATATTATTTATATTGATGGAAAAGTTATTAATAATAGTAAAACAAATCCAAAACAAAATTATCCTACATTAACACAATGTAACGAAAACAAAATTGGAACATCTAGTAGCAATTTTTCTATTTATAATTTTACAATTTATAATAGTCAACTAACAGAGGAAGGAGTTATAATGGATAAACATATTATAAAAGATATTACAATTTTGGAAGACATATAATATAGATAATTAAACTCCATAATTTACCATTCCGCCTTGTATGTCACTAAAAGACGCTCTCTGAATTGCAATAGTAGGTACAAATGCAAACCATTCATCTTCTTTTTGTAAAGGTACCCAAGAAACATCATTGCAATATTCCGATTTCCATTCTTTAGTTTTCAAATATTTGTCATAATCTCCTTTGAATATATCCAATAATCGTTGGATATACGATTTTTTCAAAAGATATCCTGAACCAGTGGCAGAATGTTTGATTTTTATTATTTTTTCGCCTTTTTCTGTAATATACACCGTATCTTCTGACGAATGTGTATTATGTGCCAACATAATTACATCCCAGTGTGGCAACGTATCAAAAGCATAATTCAATATTCGGTTGCAATAAAAAATGTCTTTTATATAAAAATCGTCTTCGCATATAAGAATATTCGTTTCTTTATTCAAATCTTTATTATTTTCCAGCGCTGTTTCTAAAGCTTTTATATGCGATTTCAAGCATCCTAGTGCGCCATTGTCTTTTTGATAACTTGCATCAATCCTATATATTCGGTTCTCATCAATCGACGAAAAATTCGACAAAAATTCGTCTTTTCTATCTTCGCGGTGCTCTAAATTGATATAATATATTTGATCTATTTTTTCGAAAAATGCGGATTTTGCGTCATCAAATTTTTCGAGAAAATTATTTGCTATATCATATTCAAAATAAAAATGTAAACTAAATACCAAGAAAATACAAACAGATAATAATATATTTCTTGTTATCATTTAATTTATATATTACGTATATTTTACTATATTGCCTAGAGTAAAATATGTTGTAGCTATGAACATAGCTGTAGCTTTAAGCAGCACCGCCTCCTATTTGACCATACCCTCCCGTCGCATTCTTTCCACGGGTTTGGAGTAAATCAAACATGTTTTGATCGAAACAAAGACCGCCTTTTGAATTATGATAACCAGACGATTTATCGCAACTAATGTCGCCTTTTGCTTGGGAATAAATATCGATTTTATCTAAACCTCCATTTGGAGTGCAAAAAACGCCGTAACCTTTCCATCCACTCAATTGGACGCAAGTAGATGCGCCTTCGTGTTTAGATTCCGCAGCAGCAGAAGCAGCAACAGCATCATCTAAAGACATAGCTGTATTTGCGTTAGAATATTCAATATTTTGATATCCTTCGTAAGCAGCGTATTTACTAGGCGAATATGGCGAATACGAATACGGTTTGACAGAAGATGCATGTGAAATCCACAAAGAAATACCAATAATTACTGAAAATAAAGCAATGACTGTAATAGTATCTCCTTTCATATATAAATAATAAAGATTATATTATTTTGTCTAAATTTATTTATGAAGTAAGAAAAAATACTCAAATATATTGTAAAAAAATACATTGGGATAATTCAATATATTGTATGTTTTGTTGCTTATATATTGCATTGATTTATCAAAATAAGTGGGGTTCTCTTTTTTCATTTTTTCATTTTCTTCATTATCTATATCCACCATCTTTGCTTTTATAAAATTCACTTTTGAATTATCTACTAAATAATTGTATATATTTGAAAAATATGTGTATGTAAATGCAATGATTATCAATGAAATCAATAGAAAAATACCAACAGAATAAATATTCATTATTGTGTATTGTGGTATATATAACGGAAAATAATTTAGATTGTCGAATCAAACAATTGGGCGTAGGTACTATCCGCCGTATATTTGGTGGATTTCAATATGCCATTTTGAACATGTGATTTGAAAAACAAGGATTTTATGTAATGAATAATTGAGGTTTTGGTTTCATGGAACAAATTCATATTGTCATCTACGAATCGGACGTGTTTTTCTTTGGTTTTTTGTTCGGGCGTCGATGACGGAACCCAATATATATAGACCGCAAAAAGGAAAAGGAAAATTGCAATGACTATAATATTGTAATTTTCTTCATCAAACATGTATGTATGTATATACATTTTTCTGGATTATTTTATTTGCGATAAAACATAAATAAAAAAAAGAGAACCTACATTATAATATGTCTAATATGTCTAAACTTACTGCCGAGGAAAGTTTGAATTTGACGAAATTGATACGTGAAAGCGAGGATTTTGAAGACAATACCGAGCAAATACGTAAAGTTAAACACAGTATCAAAATCCGTAATGATATTCAGTTAATCGAAGATTTGAAGAGGACGCATTATGTTGACGGAGTTGCTCCCGCAAATTTTGCCGAATTGTGCCAAAACAATGCTTCGTTTCTGTTTTATCATTATACTGATATTTTCAACAAAGTAGTAAAAGACGAATTGAATTTAGACATTATGTATAAATTCTTGTTGGTTCTCAAAATGATAGAGGACGGTAAAGTCAGTCAAGAAGAAGGTTCTGTTGCTATTGGAAAATTACTAAAAGAATTATATGTGGATGCGGCTTTGAAGCGGAGTGAGAACCTGGATAAACAGTACGGGAAATCAGAGGAAGAATCGGGGGTGGGTCAAGGTCCTGTGCGCGAAATTTCGTGGAAACAGTGGAATATGAAAAAAAAGGAGATTGTGAATGCATTGAATAATGTATGAATTATGATGAATTATGTTTTTTTCGACTTTTATTTTTTGCAAATATTCGTATATAATAAACAAATAAACAAAATAAATAGATAATATTATAAATCGTAGGCAATATGTACCTACCGGTTCTCAAATTATCTGTCAAAAATGAAGAATTGAAGAAATTATACGAAAAACATATTGAAAAACATAATTCCGAAATTGTAAATAATGATTATCCTAATGCGGGATTTGATTTGTTTGTACCAACAGAAACAATTGTTCACTCGTCGACATCTGGAATAACTATGATTTCAATGGATGTGAAATGTGAAATGGTGGATACAGTCTATGACCGATCCCTTTCTTATTATATGTATCCGAGGTCGAGTCTTTCAAAGACGCCGCTTATATTGGCGAACCATGTTGGCATTATTGATTCTGGATATCGCGGTAATTTGATTGGTGCATTTCGAAATTTGTCGGAATATAATTATGTTGTGCAGAAAGAGACGCGATTATTGCAAATATGTCATCCGACATTATCGCCTTTTTTGGTGGAATTAGTGGACGAAGTTGATTTGTCGAGTAGTAAAAGAGGGGAAGATGGTTTTGGTTCTACTGGAAAGTGATTTTTACACCTTTTAACCTTTCAAATGCCCGATTATATATGATAATTCTTCCGAAGGCAGGTCGGCGTTTAGAATGTAAAAAGGTGTAAAAATGTATATTTATTCATATATATTTTTTTTGGATTTTTGAATTTTCTTTTTTTGAATTTTTCATAATTGAATAACGAAATTATTATATATATATATATATATGGAAATTTAAATCTTCAATGGTGTGTATTTTTTAATAAATTTATTTTTTCATTTATTTTACAAACCCAATAAGAAATAGTTAATATATCTCTATTTGGTTTTTTATAATTATAATCAACTATATTTTTGTTAATCATATTTATCATTTCTTCAGCATTTGAATATACCATATTATCTCCAAAAATATCTTTGTAACCACCATTAATATTTGATACAGGAATTGCGTTTAACCCAATACATTCATAATGTCTATAACAATCATCTCTATCACCGGACGTTGAAATTACAAATTCAGAATTCAATATATTTGTTAAAAATTCTGTATATTTTAAATTTCCTTTACCACTATTTTTCCCAAATATATCAAACATTTTTCTTATATGATTATTCGGCAAATGGTTATGTAAACTAGCATACTGATTCAATATTTTTATATTTTTATCAGTGTTAATATTATTTGAATTTATAAAATTTATATAAGCATTTATATTCTCATGGCATATTCCATATGGAAATGACATGTATTTTTCATTATTTGTATAAATTGGATTTTGAGATATCCATAAAATAATATTACTATTATTTAATAAGTCATCTGTTTTATTGTTTCTTTTAATTTGTGGAAGATGCCATTGAGATGTTATTATTACAACTTTTACATTATTTTTAATTATAATCGGTAATATTTCATAATAAAAAAAATCAAATAAATCTACTTGAATTTGAATTATTTCAAAATTTTTGATATCATTATAATTTTTATTTTTAATCAAATCATTTCCTTTTAAATCTAAATTCATACCTATATATTTATACCCTGAAGTATTGTGTATCTCGGTGGAAATAAAATGATTACATATAAAATATGGAGCTAATGGTGTTACTAAATATTCAACTGGATTTATATTTTCTAAATTTATATTATCCATTATATTATATT
>Ga0114968_10000454_pt1 | contig 30578 bp, 29 predicted proteins | sample M_130807_EF_Meta_FD_87020 | JGI IMG/M metagenome (GOLD analysis project Ga0114968, IMG submission 87020) | Freshwater microbial communities from Lake Montjoie, Canada to study carbon cycling - M_130807_EF_MetaG | ecosystem: Environmental > Aquatic > Freshwater > Lake | place: Lake Montjoie... | reverse complement strand
CCATTCGCCGTTTATTGGTGTAGATACTGAATTGATTATGGCAGTGGTTGTTGTTGTACCTCTATAATTACCGATTGTACCACCCGATTGTAAATAATAAGAATTTGTTTGGGTTACCCAACCACCATTCGATGACCCATCGAAAATACGAAATGGTTCATAATTTGAGGTTTTTCCGCCAATTACAGTTGCTGATGGCATAAATGAACTTCCCGATGCTGTCCATACAATTGGGCAATTTTCACGCGTGGTCCATTGATAATTTTGCGTGAATGTTGTATTCGGGGATACTGTTTGATTTGACGTACCTTTGTTTAATACATATGTCCCCAGATTTCCTGCTAATGTTCCAGATGGGTCGAAATTATAATATAAATATGGGGTTGGGATTGTAGTGGTTGGTGTTATAGTTGGATATGTATTATTATGGTCATATAAGTTGTATACTTCGTCTGCGGTTAATGTTGATTTATAGAATTTGAACTCGTCAATTGCTCCATTGAAAAATATATCGCCACTGTTATTGGGTTTACCTATAAAATTACTTGTAAAATCATAATTTTGTGGATAAAAATAACTAGTAGTGGTGTAGTTCAACGCACCGTTTATATATACTTTTTGAGTACCATCTGGAGATATTGTCCATGCTACATGACGCCATACATTATCTAATACATATGGAGAGGTAGATATTGTAATATTGAAAGTTGGTCCACGGTCTGTAAATAAATCTGGAATATATATACCTATTTTTCCTGTTCCACCATCTATAAACAATACTACTTTTGAAGCATTACTTATACCGAAATCGAATATACGTGGATAGGTACCTGCTGTAAGTGAATTTTGAGAACGGAACCAACATGCGAATGATACACCATTTGTGCCCAAACGACATGATGGTAATTGAGATATTGGTGTTACATAAGTTAGCTTATCGATTGAATCCACTGGTATACCATAAATAGTTGACAAATATTTTTCTACTTTCAAGCGTTCAGGTATGGTTAACACGGCACTGTATAATATTATATCAACAACTTCGAAATCACTTTTCTCGGGATTACCATTTACTGAAATATTAGCTGGTAAAAATGTATTTGTACTAGTAGCTGTAGCTCTTTCTATGCTATTTGAACGAAGACTATTCTGGGTATCTGTACATACAAAAAAGTTAGTCCCATGATGATCAGTAGTATATGAGGTTATCCAACCGGGACGATGCGCTACACCAGTATATCCATTCCAATGTCCAGATAACCAATCAGGGTCATTATATCCATTTGAACTAGTTTTACTAAAAGATGAAATTATTCGCCCTTTACTACCACCACTATATCGAGCGATAAAAAAAATAGTATAATTAGTTAATTGCGCATTGCCTAATTCTATTCTTTCACTGGTTCCTCCCTTTACTGCCATAAAAGAAATATTAGTTCCCCCATTTGCATTTGGGTTTGTAGTTATTAATGATGGGGTACCTGTAATTGATGCTGATGTAATATGTCTATTACTACCACCGGTATCCGCCCATGTTTTTGTCGAAGCGTCATAATTTTTTGCTTCAAAACGCATATATAAATTTGTTGTTACTGGTAGTGTATTTATGACGTTTGTTATTCCGTAAATACTGGCCAAATAATTTTCGACTGTTATGCGTTCTGCCAATGTTAAAACACGTTCATATATTATTATTTCGGCTATTTCGAAATCGGAAAGTTCTGTTGTCCATCCATTTACTTTAATGGCTGGTAGATACGTAACCGTTCCAGTAGTTGTTGCTGTTTCTATACCATTCGCACGATAACTATTTTGACAATCTGTAGATATGAAAAAATTGGTCTCATATAAATCAACTTCTTTTGTTATCCAACTATTATGATGTGCTAGACCTGCCTTTGTACTATGAAAACCTGATAACCAATTATCTCCATTTGCTGTCGTAAATATTCTTCCCCTAGTACCACCACCATATCGAGCTATAAAAAAAAGTGTGTAATTAGTTAATTGCGTATTACCTAACGCAATAGTTTCGCCCGTTCCTCCTTTTACCACTAGAAAACTTTTGTTTGTTGCCCCATTCGCATTTGCTGATGCGGTTACTACGGATGGAGTACCTCCAATGGATGATGCTGGGATATGTCTGTTACTACCACCAGTATCTGTCCATATTTTTGTTGAAGCATTATAATTTTTTGCTTCAAAACGCATATATAAATTTGTGGTTACTGGTAATTGGTTTTGTGAAAATGTTATACCGTAAATACTGGCCAGATAGTTTTCCATTTGTATGCGTTCATCTAATGATAAATAGCGATTATAGATAATTACATCCGCAATTTCGAAATCTGATTTTTCAGTTGAATAACCATTTACTGTAATATTTGGTAAATATGTAATAGTTCCATTTGTAGTAAATCTTTCTATTCCATTTGTTCTGTAGCTATTTGAGCAATCACAACCTACAAAAAAATCAGTACCATAAAAAGTACTTGTTTGTGCTGTTATCCAAGAACTATGATGAGCCACACCAGTATAACCCAAATTACTTGAGATTCCATAAAAACCTGCTAGCCAATTTGGCGATCCTGTACACGTAAATATTCTGTTTTTGTTAGTACCGCCATATCGAGCTATATGAAAAAAAGTATATTGTTCTAATCTTGGATTACCAAAATTAATAAATTCTGCCGTAGTACCTTTTAATACTTGAAAACTTCTTAAATATGTACCATTTGTGCTATTACCTTGAATCGCTATTGTTGGTGTACCCGTTATCGATGATGGTGGAATATGTCTTCCAGCACCACCACTATCATACCATGTTTTTGTCTTTTCATCATACTTCTTTCCTTCCAATCGCATATATAATCCATCTGTTACGGGTATATCGTGCGAAACAATATTATTTAAAATAATAGTCGAGTTTACTGTTTCCGAATCGAAACTATAATTGAAATACGGAACTGACATGTATTTTGGTGTTGATATATATGCTTTTAGAAATATTCCTTATGTATTTTACTAGTCTAAATGTTTTTTATTAATCAATGATTGTTTTTATAAGAAAAAAATCATTTTATTGATTATTGACTATTTGTGTATCGATGATGATGATAGGGTAGTTTTATATGAAAAATCGCATAAAAATATTACTAAAATGATATTTTACAACTACAAGTATTATCGCCTGTTTTTTTTTTGTACAAAGCGCATGTACATTTTATGTTTGAATTCTTCAAATTTATCGCTTTGTTACGTTGGTCAATTGTTAATGGTTGTGGTGTTGGGTCGAAATATACAGTTGACATTGCTACACGATTTGTTCGTTGATTTGTTTGGCGACATACCTTAAATTGAGGACAATTTGTTGCTTTTTTGTCCATACCGAATACATGTATATATCCTGCTGGAGTGATTCTATTAACATTGATATTATTGGTTGTAATAGTATTCTCTAAAGAATATTGTTTGAAGTTTAATAAATCTTGTGAATTGAATACTCTTGGCTGTTTTGATATATTATTATCGACTTTAAGTTGTGTTGAAATTCGTTTGTATTTTAAATAATCACTTTGTGACATTTCTATGCGATTTATATAATATTACCATATATTTTTACGTGTGTATATGCTGGTATATGATTGTATAATATCATAATAAATTCGTATAAAGATTTCAACTATTATAATGTAATAAAATGAAAATACTTGGTTTGTATTTTTTTCTGTATGCATGCGGATTTTCAAATGTATTTGCGCGGGTCAAGCCAATACCTATTTATAAAAACAATCAAATATCCTTACCTGGTTTAGATAATATAAATCCAACGACCATTTATAGTAATGATTTATCTATGATTCGAGAACCGATTTATATGAAAATACCTAGACCTATTTATAAAATCATCGATTATACTAAACAAACTATTATAAAAACTACTATAAAAACAAATCAATATTTACGTCTCATTCGTAGTGAAAATATTTTACCTACACTTTTATTGAGTTTTACGGGTGGTTGGATAATGAATCCGTCACTACATGGATTGTTTAGATCTCCTCAATTTATTAGTGCGAGTAGTATTACAATTCTGGTCATGTCAAGTAGTATGGTTCTCAATGATTTGTTTGATATTGAAATTGATAAAATAAATAATCCAAATCGACCATTGGTAACCGGTTCTGTTTCAAAAAAAGAAGCGGTTTTGTTTTTATCGACCATGTTAGGTTTATCCGAATACTTGAATTTTCGATATTTGACTAAAAATTTACAATCCATTACTCATCTTGCTATTATGGTTATTGTCCTATATACTCCGGTATTCAAACGTAAATTGTTTTTGAAAAACCTATCTTGTGCTACTCTGATATCGTTCGCGAGTTCTTTCGCCGGATTTGCTACGAATTCAAATAAGCGTTTTGATAAAAATATCGCACTGTTATGGTTAGCATCGCGTATGATTTTTCTCGGTTCATTATCCAATGAAATTTTGTTGGATATTATTGATTATCATGGTGATAAACGAAACGGTATTTCAACTATACCAGTCGTATTTGGAAAACGCGTTGCGTTCTCAGTTGTATCTGCTATTACGTATTTCAATGTTTTGGCGAATACAATGAATTTGATTTGGTTATATGATTTCAAACAAGGTATTATTTTAATGTTTTTATCGGGCGAACTCGTTCATTATTTGGATAATATCAAAAATGTAAAATGGTGTAAAGAAAATATTTATGACGATGATACTATTTTGTATTACGTAAAAAAAACAGTAAAACCAATGCTGTTATCATTGTTGTATTTTTGCGCACTTGCTTATTGAAACATATATTTCTATGCTGTATATATTATTTGTTTAGTCATATAAAATCCTATATATGCTATTATCGTACCAACAACAACGCCTGCTGTCAATTGTTCGACTGTATGTCTTTTGTATTTCCAACGTTGATAAAATGTCAATGCTAAAATAAAAGATTCTAAAATCAAATATGTTGGCGATGCTTTTGTCAAATACAAGAATACCGTAGAAAATGCTACAGTTTGAGTATGTGATGATGGCATTCCGTATGTGTTGGCACCAGTATATGTTTCATTGATGATACTACGGCCACCAGCTGGACGTTCTTGATGTATCAATACTTTCAAAACTGAATTCGTAACATTATTTATAAATTCAAAAAACAAATAACCGAATAAATATGGAGGTTGATTCCATAATTTGATAATGGATATTATAATAACAATTATTGGGCCAAAAAAACCTATATGATCCAATATTGAATTATCCGAATATTTTTCTGATGACATTTATGAATTTCTTATTATATATTGATATTTTGTTGAATATATAAAAATAAAATTTATTTACCACCATTTGGTTGTTGTTTGTACAATTGTTCGCATATTAATGAAAATGACCAATTCGCACCATTTAAATCCACTACATCTCCTCTATCACTAACCAATTTCACTGTCATTCTATGTATATTTACTGGACCAAAATAAAGACGTTCCTGATTCTGTAACGTACCACCGAATTCTACATAGGACGACCCATTTGCCAATCCCGATACTTTCATCGGTATCAATCCAAATACATCTTTTACGAATGGACCCGAACCATAACTTTTCGTATTTATTGTAGTATTATTCGATAAAATGGTCGAGATACTTTTTCGCTCATTCGCTATTCTGGTCAAAGAATATAATTGATTTTGCGTCAGTTTTATATCTGCTGGAACATCTGATGTTGTGTTATAAGTCAATAAACCAGATGCGGGGTCACATTTGAAATTAGTTTTGTTAGCATATGCCGGTAATGGAACATCGGTTACTTTGGATGTTACTGTTACCAAACCATCATTCAAATGATTCTGATTATAGTCATCTAAACAAATCATGAAATAATTAAATAGATTTGTACTCACACCCGTATCACCATTTATTTCAATTATTTGTCCACTACCATAAGCATTTAATATATATTCGGTTGATAACCGAAAACCTAATACCCATCCTAATGTCGTATCCCATGTTGTATTACGTACACTCGTAACACCTACATAACATTTGATAAAACTATACGGATCATAAAACACAATTCGATAATCATTTGCCGTGTATATTTTGTTTATATTCGTACGTATTATTGTGCTTTCAATACCATTCGTGGTTTTTATATAAAAATAGCTCCCTAATGCGTTTGGTATAGTGTTTATAGCATTATTCAAAGCAGTAATTAAATTATCACGTGTATATGTACTTGGTGGAATTGTAATAGTTAATATGTTTGAACCATTGACTCCTTCTTCATTCGGTACTAATTGAATCGTATCATTTATACTAGTAGTTATTGTTATTTTGTTTTGAGCTACTATTGTAGTACCACTTATATCAGAATATGACATATTTGATTGTACAGCATTTGATAAATCATATGTATTATCTATCATATTTCGATCGATATGTAAATAATTATACCAGGTCGATGAAACGTCTATTGTGTTTGGATATGTCGTATCATAAGACGGGTCGATAAATTGAACACTATAGTCTTGTTCTGTTAATATTTTTTGTAACACAATCGTCAAACTACAATCTATTCTTTGTGTTACTGGGTTCAGTGTGAATTTGACATTTGTTCCAGATAATACATTCAATCCATTTGACGGATCTACAAAATTATTAAAACTATTATTGATTCCAGTTTGTAAATCTTGATAACTGTTATATGTTTTCGTTGTCGGTATCGGTACTACGTAAGGTGCTTGATTTTTGTTTCCATAGGTTTCATTTTGGCAGGCATCTATAATTGCTACGTAACTACCATCTAAAAAATAGGAACTGTTTTGTGTGAAAGATGTTTCAAAAACATTGGTTGATGATAAATCATAATATACTCTTTCAAAACCCATATATCGACTCAAAAAACTATTTGATACATCTATTATATATTTATCTTGATTGAATTTTTTATTGATATCGAATTTTATATGGAATTTTGAATCTGTACTGATATTCGATATTGTATTTGCTTCGTTGAGGTCTCCTGTTATATTTTTAATATTTTTCGTAATATCGTTTGTGCTCTTTATTGAATTGTTTATTGCACTTATATATTCTGTAAGTGAATATCCATTTATTGATGAATTTGATAATGTAAATGACAAATCGTTTATAGATATGTTAAAACCGGATGCTTTACATTTCAAATAAATATATGGACTGGACAAAATTTTGTAAGTATTTGATTCTTGTTTTATTGGTGATATCTCCGAAATTATATTGTTCGTTTCATTGAACAGATTTTCAAAACGGAAACAAGAATTCAATCCTGTCCATATATTACTATAATTTGTTTGTGCGTTTTCTTGTGGAAACAAAATTGCTATTTTCGAATTCGTAAAATTATTTGTTGTATATCTGTTTGCTTTTATTTTCAGTTCAAAATACGAATTTCCGACATTGTTTTTCAATGGGTCTGTAATATCGATTCTTTTTATAGATGATTCGCTACTCAAATATGGGTTCAATGCTATTTGATTACTTAGATCTGCTACTAATTCACTTCTTGTTACATCGTTTTTTGATGACAGCGTTATATTGAAAGATATATCCACTATTGAATTAGTATTATATTCACCTGGACCATAATATCTGATTACTGTAAAATAATTGTTTTTGTTTATTGATGTTGTGTATATATAATATTTTCTAGATATATTATCTTCATTTATGCTACTGGTATTTGTACTTAATAAAAGTGTTTTTGATGAGTTGATTTTATATGGATAATTTACTATATTATCAAATCCCAGAAAGGCTGGTATGGATTGATAACGTGGTCCATTTTGAGTATTATCATTTGAATTTGTCCAATAAGGGAATTTCAAATAATAACTTGTTTCTGTATATTGTTTTACTATATCTACTTTTAATTTTGATAATGATGTATATGGGTCATAATTGATATTTGTATTTCCAAAACTGACATCGGTTACTGTGGTTTTTAATTTTGTTATTCTATTATTTACTGCGGTTGCTAATTCGGTTGGTGAATAATTACCAGCAGATATATCGATTATATAATCATGATTTCCATTATTTATTCCGTTTGAATTTCCTTTCAAATAAAAGAAATTACTACCAAAATTATTGTTGATTGTATACCATGTATATGGTATTTGTACTGAGTATAACTTCAGTGATACTACATCTTTCAATGGGTCAGATAAATTAAAAGTGAATTCAGTCGAAAGTGACCGTTTGTTATCTCTATATTGACTATCGATACTTATGACTCTTTTTATGGTTTGTTGTAAAAGTGGATTCAATTTATCCTGAGTATAATCCAGTGATTTTGTATATCCGATTTGTGTCGTTGTCGGTTGTGATGCGATTCCTTGTTTGAACAAATTCGGGTCACGTTGAGTAAATTGTTTGGGGTCTTTCATCATTTCTTGTTTTTGTTTTTCAATGTTTTGGCGTATCACGTTGGGGTCTTTTATTGCTTTGGTTTGTCCTTTATTGATTGATGTAGTGGGATCGTATGTATATCCGGCAACTGTCTGCATAGAAAGGTCTCTTACCAAAATCGGAGTATTATCAAAACCCTCTATTACGTTTTCATCTTGGTCGTCCGATTCGGCATCGCTGTCTAAATCAAAAAAATGTTTGTAAATATCTTCGAAAAACTTTGCTAATTTATTTCCGGATTCGTTCTGCATATTTTCGTATTTTCGTATTAAAAAAATAATTTTGGCTTCTAGTTCTCTATCGGTTGGATTATTCAAATCTAAAATATCTAATAATTCAGAATCTGTATACGAATCTATATCGTATATATTTTCTCGGTTGTTCATTTCAATAAATCTCTTTTTATAACTTACTATACTAAGATATAAAACATCATTTATATTTTATTTTTTGTTTTTATATATTTTTCTTGTTTTTTGGGGTTTTCTTGTTTTTAATTTTCGCAAATTACGTGAATTTCCTCCGGTTATTGATATAATTTTTTTTGATGTTGTTTTTTTCGGCGTTCTTGATTTGATTGTAGGTTTTTTTTTTGAATAATTTTGAGTTTCTGTTGAAGATGCTTTTCGAATACCTGTGTCATCATCATCATTATTATCATTATTGTTGTTGTTGTTATTAGTATTATCATTATCATCATTATCATTATCAATACCAATTTTTGATTCTTTGTTTCCAGTAAAAAAACGTTCTATCAATTTTGATAAAGTAGATTTTTTTCTGATTGTTGGATATGTAGGTGTGCTATATAAACTCATCTAGTATATATTATAATCATATTTTTGTGTATTGGGTTTCTATCCTTTCTCGGTGGTCTTCTCGGTGGTCTTCTCGGTTTTTCTTTGTATGCGTTCTCGAAACATCGTTCGTATGAAATTTACTAAATCCATTTTCTTAGACATTCTATACAACATATCCATTGGAAATAATTTCAATCCTTGGCCTCGTTTCATATGACGGGTCCCTGTAAAACATAATATATCGAATACTTTCATTATTCGTTCTTCCTCGTCAGTCATTGTTTCTCGGCCAATACGATGTTTTCCCACATGAATATATCGATTATAATTATCATCATTATATACATAATGTTGTTTTCTCGATAATTTTTTTTCTATCATACCGATACCCATTATCTTGTTTGTATCATTATTCATTTCCAGAACAAATAAAATGGATTCTTCTGGTATATTTTGTGATATCGGATCTGGCGAACAGTATATACAACCTATCGACGGATGATTTTTTCTATATATTTCGTTTTCATACCACGTGTTATTACTGAAACGCGATGTTATTATAAAATGTCTTATTGAATTTCTATAATTTTTTAGGTTTTTACGGTGAATTTGTAATTCAGTTGGTACTAAGGTTGTCATTTTTCTTATGATTATGGATATGATTCGTTGTTCTCGATTATAGAGAATTTTATTCAATTTTTTGTTGGCGTTTTTATTGAGTTTTTTTATTGTTTTTTGTGAATGAATCAATATAAGCTCTTATTGATAAAAAAAAAAAACTTATTATATTTTGTATTGTATTAAAACACGATTTTTCAGGAAATTCTTTTGGAATATCGGTTGGGTCGATACCTTCTTCTAATAAATCTACCGATGATAATGGCCTATCATTATCCGAATCACACGGAGATTGTATTGTTATTGATTCTATTTCGCGCCAATCTCTGTTCCCATAGGATTTTTCCTCATCAGATGAATTTTCTACAAAATCATCCAATACTAGTTGTTTTTTTTCTATTTTCTTTCTCTTTGGTAAATGGACCGATTGGTTCAATTCATCGTGATCATCAAAATTTTTTTTTTGATAATAATTCGATTCTAAATCGGTGGTCTCTTCTGGTTCTTTAAGACTCAATAGTGTTTTATTAGTTTGTTTGTTTATTTGGTCTTTTTGGTGTGTTTCTTGATATAAATCCATTTCTCTATTCACTATAATAATATATTACTTTTTCTCTAAATTTTTTCTTTTTATTATATAAAACGAATTTCAATCAAAATGGATGATAATTTTTTTGGATATGAATTGACATCATCTAAAGAACCAAATTCAAATTCATCGAGTGATTGTTCTGAACATTCCAATAATATTATAATTGATATGAATACCGACAAAAATGTACATATCGAAAATATACAACAAGAGAACCATCTAATTGATTATACGAATAATCATTATACAAACAAAATACGTAATAATTATGGACTTTTTTATTCTATATCGAATGATATAAGTGGTAACAACGATGAAAACTATATGGATTTATCTCGTAGTAATAGTCCGATTACCATTCAAAATGGAGGTAGTTTCAATGGTAGTAATCCAGGTAGTTATAATGGTAGTGAATATGATAGTGATGAATATAATGATAGTGATGATGATAATAACGCTATTATTGATAATATGAGTTTCCTTGGAACAAATCCGATTATCAAAAAAAATGGAGGAATCGATATGAATAGTAAAAAACGTCCATCCATAGATAGTACGAATACCTCTAGAATGGGTTTTCCCAAATTCAAAAAACTAACTTATCAAGAAGTCGAGAGAACTCTAGATAAATATTATGAAAATGAATTCGATAACAAATTTTCCAGTGAAATTGATATTTTGACTACGTTTATGAAAGGTCAAAAGAATCTGTATATTCAATCTAAAATTATTAATCAACATAAACTGAATTGTCTCATGATTCCATCTATTGTTATCGCTACATTAGTTACCATTATTGCTCCATTTATTGGATGTACAGAATGGACGAATGGTGTCATGTCTGGTCTGAACGCTATTGTCGCTTTTTTTGTATCCATTTCCAATTATTTGAAATTGGAATCTTCTGCTGAATTATATTTACAAATGGCAAATCATTATGATAAATTAGAGACCACATTGGAATTGACAAATAGTAAATTATTCTTTTTGAAAAATGATAATGAAAAATCGGAATTGGTCTTATCCAAAATAAGGGAAATTGAAAAGAGATTATGTGAAATCAAAGAATCCAATAATATCCTTATTCCGAATGAAATCAAAATTATGTTTCCTATCATTTGTTCCATCAATGTTTTTGCTTTTATTAAGAAAACGGAAATTTATAAAAAAAATCTTATTATAAAATTCAAAGATGTTAAAAATGAAATTCGTTTTATTTTGTTCAAATGGAGAACTACGAATATTTCTATGTATACTGAAAATGATTTTGTACGCGAGCAAAATAGATTAGTCTTTCTACGCGAAATCAAAAACAAAATCAAAAATGAATTGAATGAATTCCGTTTGGCCTATTCGTATATGGATGGGCTGTTTTCTAAAGAAATTAAAAATGCGGATTATTTGAGGAATTCATGGTTTTTCTGGTTGAAATATTATTGTTTTTCTACTTTTTCATCTGATAATATTAACCGTCTAGGAATCAATATCGATTGTAATCCGACTATTGATAAGTATTTCAAGTTTGTTTTTATGGAATAATGTTTATGGAATAATATTGATTTCATTCAATGGTTTTTTTGCCAAAGATATGATTTTTCTTCGTGTTTTTCTATCTAAAAATCGCCAAATATACGGCATTTTGTTATGTAATTCTTCCACATCTACTTGATATTTTACTATGGATTTCGGTTTTTTCATTCTACAGTTTTTCTCGCTTTTACAGTTTTTTTCTAGGTGACTATATCCATTTCCCCAATTTTTCATATTACAAGACCCCCAATTTTTCGAACCACTTATACAGTAGCTTGGACGACAGCGATTCATCATTTCCCCACACGGGACTTCTTCACAAGTTTTATAAATATTACATCGTCGTTTTCTAGTTGTTTTGTTTGGCATATATATTCAGTTGATAAAAAAAATTGATTGGATTGAATTCAAAAACACTTTTTTAATAATAACAACGACGATTTATGAACATAGTTACCAACCAACATCGCTATCAATATTATCAACATCCTAATCAAGTTTATAAAAAAGATGATATCAAAACCCAATTCCATTATTATAAAGACCAATACAAAAATTTACAAGTCGAATCCATCTGTATTCCCAGAGTAGATATATCTATTTCGAAAGATTTTATTTATAATATATTATCTGAATTACGTATCGGTAAAATACATAAGATAATTGAAATTCCTCTACGTAATGACTTTTCGAATAAACGAATTATTATCAAAATTCAATGGAATAATAATGAACCTATTACACAAAATATCAAAAAGCATTTATATGAAAATGGTTCATTCAAAATTGTCTATGATATGCCCTGGTATTGGAAAATCGTATTGACATATGAAAAATGATTGATTAGACCTCTATATGGCTTGGTGGCCTCTTTTTTTATACCAGTGAAAATTTGAAACCGCACCCGGGGTGCTATGGTTCAAACTATAACTGGTAAATTAGTTGAAATTTCATCCACTGTGCCGATTGAAATCTTCAACGGTGTAAATAAAAACCAAAGTATTATTTGGTTTTTATTTTTTATTATGCGTCCCCCCACCTTCATCCCGATACAATAATATATATTTGTGTTATATATTTGTTCTCGGCTGTCTCGATTAAAAATATAAATTGGTATACAATGTATTTTTCTATTCTGTAAAAATATATATCATCAAAGAATTCAAATGAAATTCGATTTGGTTCTTTTACTGATTTGTCAATATAGAGAACTCTATATTATTGAAAAACTGATTTCTTTTGATTACGATTCTTCGTAATCATGTAAAAATATGCTTACTATGTATTCATATTTTTATCCGTTTTCTCTATCTCTGTAACCCGATTATGTACCAGGGAGAATCATCGAGTAAACATGACCTTTCTATTTTCATATATTATCATATGTAAACTATAGGGTCTTCTATTGGAAATCGTTTTATAAGATTTATATTTTTGCTGTTTCGAGACAATATATAGTATTCTATTGTTTTATATTAGTTTCATCTATAAATGTATTTTCGATAAATTTTACGCCGTTGAAGAATTCAAATGGGACACCATTTGATTCTTCGCGGGTATATATGTTTTGTTTTTCGTAAAAATGGGAGAACAAATTTATAAATGGATTCTAATATAGAGTTCTCAAATATGGAATCTACTGATATGGATTTAGATATCTCTTGGATAAAAGAAAACGAACGTCTACAAAATATTGAAACGAATTATTTACCAGAAATTATGGAGAATATTGACCTTTTTTTTGTTTATATCAATTCCAATAATTATATCGACAAAATTATACGTGAAAAATACCCTCTTTTGGTGGATTCTTCGAATAATTGTTCTCGATTATCAAAAGAAAATTTGTTGAAAATAATCCAGACAAACAAAAAATTATTGAAATCAAATACGATTCATAGATACAAATTTATCGATATTTTGATATATCATATTGATTTAGAATCAGAACATATTCAAAATTTCACTAAAAACGAGAACATTCAAGAAGCATCACAAAGTTTTTTCAAAGTTCTCAATATTGTTGATGATATCTCTATTTCACCATCCATTTTTATTTTTCATAAAACAAATAGTATATTTTTCCTATATCAAGAAATCGAAACCAATAAAAATAGACATACTTTGAAATCTATATTGAAAAAGCCACTAGTAGTTAATGAGTCTGAACATATAGGTTCTCAAAAAGCCACAAAAAAAGTTCGGATTGATTTGGAGAAAAATAATATCGAATATCGAGAACATTCATATCATAGAAAAAAACCTATCAATAAAACTAGAAAAAACATTCGGATTATGAATACGATTGATTCTAATTCTATTGTTTTTACATCTCCATAAATACATCTCCATAAATACATCTCCATAAATACATCTCCATAAATAACATAGATAATTATTGATATGTTATTTATACTAGGTTCTCGTTATGGATATTGCCATCGATTTTGCTAATTTTGAGAACGAAATTGAGAACATCAAAAAAAATGATCTTATGGAACAATTCAAAGAAAATATTGTATTTCTCTTTTTTAATTTAACTAGAAAACATGAAAAAAACTGTATTTTTGAATTGAAAATTTGTTTTATGAATGTTCTCGATTTATTGAAAAAAAAATCCAAAAACTATTCCAAAAATCCGGAATTGGAATCGGAATTGTATTCTGATTCTATTGTACCCTCTAGACTCAGTTTCTATTTGGCTATTATATTACGTTTGATTATTCATACTCGTGATAGTAAATTCGGTAAGGGAGAACACGAACTCTTTTATATGTTGATTCATTGTCTTTATCAATATTTTCCTATATTGGCCATTTTTTTGATAAAGCGAATCCTTGTATATGGCATCGGCTGTTGGCGTGATATTAAATACTTATGTGAATATATTTCGCAAAATTCGGTAAAGGGGTCGAATGATTCATTCATACATGAATGTTTGGAAATTATGAATAATCAATTACGAAAAGATTTGACATTGGTTTGCTCTAGTGCGAACTATACAAAATACTCTATTTCGAATATAGCAAAATGGATTCCTCGTGAAAACAAACATTTTTCCTGGATTTTTGATAAACTGGTTCTCAATTGGTTCGGTTTTTCTATGTATGTTGGTCCTGAAAATCGAGAACTTCCTCCTGTTTTTGATAAGTATCGTAGATTATATCGTAAAAAAGTGAATCGTATGAATAATATTTTGGATACTACTGAAATTAAACAATGTTCTCGAGAACTTGATAAAATCATCCCAGAAAATGTTTCAAAATATACTCTTATGAAACAACCTAGTTTGTATTTCGATTCCGTATCAGTAGAGGATTCTGACTCCTTATGTTTGTATAGTAAAAAAATGATGTGTAACGAAAATTTTGAAAAGTATTTTGAACAAGATTTTTTTGATAATCGAGAACCTATCAATTATAATAATCAGCGTAAAACTGATGATTTCCGTAAGTTTTTTGCGGATTTACCAATTTCTTATTTTATCAAACAATCTATTGTTTTATATGAAAATCCTACTATGGATGATTTCGATAAAAAGGTTTCTAAATTAAACAAACAATGGGATATTTTCTATTCTGATTTTTTTCATCGATTTTTCTCTATAAATCGAGAACATCGAGAACAATATATTATTCCGGTTCTCGATATTTCTCAATCAAATCAATGGTTAGATTCAGAATCTTTCTATTCGGGTCTTGGTATCGCTATTTTGATTACTTTGGTAAATGATGGTGATTTCAATCGTAGATTTATGTGTATTGATAATCAACCTACATGGATCGCTTTGGATAAGACCGATATTTTTTCGATTGTATCTACGGTTGTTGATTTGATAAAATCTAGGAGTTCTACTTATGCCAATTTTGATAGCGTAATCGATTTGATAAAAAATACCATTATAGAAACTGGTATTGATAAATCCTTTGTAGAAAAAATGAAAATCGTTATTTTATCGGATTTTGATAAAACGAATGGGGAGTTTTATGATAATATGGTATATCGCTTTATTCGTAATGATTGTTGGGATGAGAATATTCATATGGATATGGATATTTTGGTAAATCTAGATGAATATTTTATTCCTCAATTTACTTTTTGGAATCTATCTAAGAAACAAGTGATTTCGATGCCTTGTTCATATAAACAATCCAAAACGAATTTATTATCTGGATTTTCTCCATCTGTTTTGACGGATTTTTTTGCGAATATTGAGAACATTCATAATTCACCTTATGATTTTATAGTTCATGGTATATTAGATACACATCGATATGATTTTATCGATGAATATTTATCGAGTATTATTTATTGATTGATATTGATTAAGACTGATTAAGAATTACTGATGTTTTTTCATATATATATCAATTTCTCGTTTCAATTCATCGAATTGTTTTGTTTCTATTTTCGATGATATATCTTGTTGTGTGTTTTTGAATATTGTTTCTATTTTCGTTTTCATTTCTATATGTTCTTTTCTATCTATATTTCTGAAAATGGTTTTCAAATTATCTTTCAATTGTATACCCGATAAACGTTTGGATGGAATCGAAATCACTTGTTGTGTAATGATTTTTTTGTATTCATCGAGAACCTGTAAATTCTTTTTGTCGGGATTTTTATTGTTATCTGATAAATATTTCAATACATATAAATAAATAATACATAACGAATAGTTATCCCAAGAATACTTGTTTTTCAATAATTCTTGTGACATTTCTATCCATGGTCTGTTCTCGAATATTTTGAAAAATCTTGTTAATTCTGTTTTATAATTTGATTTTTCGGATTCTGTCAACAAATCTTTCATGATATTGTTTTTGATAAAAAAATCGTCTATTATATCGTATAATTCATTGGATGATACTTTTTCATTGATAGGATCTTCTACCATTTTGAAAATATAAGTTTGAATACAGACATCAATACACCATGGTTCATAATCGGGTCCATATGTAAAAAAAACTTTCTTTAATTTTTCCATATCGGATTTTGTCGGTGATGATGGATTTGCCAGTGTTACTGATTTCTCATCAAATGATAATCCAAAATCGATTATTATTGGCCGTTTCGATTTATCATCTATCATTATATTGTTCTCTTTTAAATCAAAATGAATTATTTTTGCGTTTTCTAATTTATTGAGACTATCTAATAAGTCGATGTTTGTTGTTATTATATTTTTCATTGTATTCTTTGGATTTGTTTTGAAAGTATGTAAAAAATAATCTATCAATGTATATTTTCCTACATAACGTATTTGGTTTATTTCATAGGATAATGGGGTGTTTTGGTTTGGGTTTTCGTCTAATTCGGCGAGTTTTTCTTCTTTGTCTTTTTCTATAAAATCACATTTTGTTATTTCATTATCATCGACCGATGTGAGTGATATTTCACAACTCTCTACAATAGGCGCAAAATAATCTTCATAATTTGGGATTTTTTGTATTATTTTTCCTATCAATGTCTCGTTCTCTGATGTTGTCTTTTTTCTTTGTAATTTCGTAATATGTTCATTCGATAATGGTTTTTTATCACATGCGATTCCTGGTCTGAAAATACATCCATAACTACCCTGACTTAATATTTTTGTTTTTTTCGGTTTTTTTTCTGTGGTAGGTTTGTTCGATATTTCCATTCTTGTTTTTAATTGTTTCTTTGATTTTATATATTTTTATGATAATAAAAAAATATATAAATCATTTTGTATTGGTTTTTTATTTTATGGTTTTTTGTTTTATGGTTTTGTCTTGTTTTTCTTGTTTTTCTTGTTTTTCTTGTTTTTGTTTTGTATTAGAATAATTGATTACTTATTATCGATAATGTCGTTCTTTCTAATTCTGAAAATTCAAATGTATATTCGTGTTGTTTAGATTCGATTTCTTCAATGGTATATTTGAATATGGTTTCTGGACACCAATTATTTTTTCCTAGATATTCAAAATAAGGAATCACGTCTACATATTGTAATATTTTGGATTGTTCTGTTTCTGTCAAATATTCTATATTATATGTCATGTATTTTACTTGTAATTGTATCAAATAAATCAAGTGGTTTTTTATTGTATGTTTCAGCATTTCGATTTCGTATTGAGATATCAAATTATTTCGAAATTTTTCGTCGTTCATATTTTTGGTAAAAGTTGTATAGTCCGTAGCACCTACAAGTTTCAATGATATTTTACTATCAATATATTCTTGGAATGTTATATGTTTGTATATATTGGTAGTATTTGAAGTAAGTATATTATAATGAATATCTTCGATGTCCGCGTTATTGATGATTTCCTCATCTGTTACGATTGTACAAAAATATTTGAACGGATAATATAATTCATCGAATAATTTATCCCATATTTCTCGGTTTTCTAAGTACTTCATAAGATTTTTTTGGTAATCATCCATTTCGTGGTCTGTTATATTGTTTACTAATTTACAATATTTTGTATATCCAAAATTCACTAAGAAATTCTTGATAAACAAAACGTAATTTCTTGTAATATGTTGTGAGGATTCCATCGTTGATATATGATATTGATTGATAAATTGGTCTTTTTATGTTTGTATAATTTTATAATCAATTTTTTCGTTCAAAATCGATGAATATATATGGTAAATTCGAATAAGGACATATTTGTTGTTCACTAATGTTTTTTATAGAGAATTCTGAATCGATATTTCTTAGAAAATCTGTATTGAAAAATGTATCTCCATCGATATCTTTGTCTATCATCGTCAAATAGATTTTCTGGATTTTGTTTGTAAAATAATTATATACTTGTGCTCCGCCTATTATAAATAATTGTTTTTTTGATACGGATTCTTGTTGTTCCTGTATTTTTTCTATTAATTCATCGGTTTTATTGATTGTTGTACAATATACATTTTCATATTGAGGGATTTTCGTTGGGTCCTTTGTTATCACTATATTTATACGATTTTTCAAAGGACCATTCGGTAATGATTCGAATGTTTTACGTCCCATTATCACAATATGATTGTTTGTTAGTTCTCGAAATCGTTGTAAATCCGCTTTTATATACCATGGTATTTTATTATCGATGCCAATAATACCATTTTTCGTCGTAGCTATTATCATATTCATTTTTTGGTTTGTATACTATTTATTATCAAAAATATCTTTAATATTGTCATCATATGAAATAAAAAATGATATTTATACCATGTATGGTTTTTTACTTTATAATATTTATTCGATAGATAATAAAAACGAATAGTGAAAAATAGTAATATATATCCAATTATTATATATGGACGATATTTTACGTATGTTATTCCTTGTATATAAAACGATAGGAATGATATTTTTGATATAGCCAAATCCATTGTTCGTCTCCATGAATATGTTGCCTTTCTCCAAAAATTAGCGGATGCTAATGACGTCAATATCAAAACATATGTATTTATATATTGCTTTTTATAGAGAGTATTTATTGCTGGTATTGAATAAAAAAAAGACGATAATACTAACCATTTGGTTTCTTCCCAACTTGCTATGTATTGATTCATCTCGAATGTATATTTTGGCATTTTTATTATGTTATATGGTTAATATTTTACACCGTTGAATAATTCCAATGGGACACCATTTGATTCTTCAACTAAGTTACCAGTGACGACTTCAAATGACGCTCCACAGGAGCGTCCCATTTTAAATCTTCGCGGGTATATATTATTTTGTACCAGTGAATATTCGAAACCATATCCCCATGCTATTGCTCAAACGGTAACTGGTCACTTAGTTGTTCTTTCATCTGCTGTGCGGATTGAAATCATCCGCTGTATACTTATTCATAGTATGATTATATATTTTGTACATAGGTGGATGAGCTGTCAACGGAGTATCATTCATTGACAAAAGAAATAATATTGATATTGTTGACAATATTATTGTAAATAATATATCGTATGTATCATCGTCTCTACGATTTATTTGTCTAGCGTCGAAATGTAATGGATTCATATATCTATACATGGTTGTTGATTCTTGGTTTTGATTCTTGGTTTTGATTATATCAATTTTTTATAAAACTATACTTGATTTCCAGTAAATTCAAAGTAGGAAAGTTTTTCTTTTTTTACTATATAAATAACTGATATACTCATTATCAAATAAATAATAAAAAGAAACCATGATGTGTTTTTATAATTAGTAATACATAAATAATTCAAAAGCCATGTAAAAAATACTAATGCTAAAATATCTTGGGATAAATCAATAAAAAATAATTTACTATTATATTTATAAGTATTACTAAAATAGGTATAATACCATATACAACATATTATTGTTACTATAAAATATGATTTTGCTGGTAAACAGATATTCATTTTTGATTTATATATATATATATTTGTATATATTTTTTATTTATTTTCATTTATTTATTAGTTCATATTTGTCGAATGTATTATCCCTGTATAATGATTCCATATGATAAATTGTAGGTTCGTTGTAATTCGGTTCGTTGTAATTCGGTTCTTGAATTATCGGTAATTCTTTTTGTGATAATTGTTTTTCCATTTGTTTTTTCGTAGAATCGATGTTTTCATAATCAATATGAATTTTTGACGCAACAATCGAATTTTGTATTTTTGTTCTTGTTTTTGACATGGTATTTTGAACGTATAGTATTTTCATATAAAAATATCAATTTTATAAAAAAATACATAAAGAATCTGTTATATGTTATTATGTGGATAGAGAAACATATTATACCAGTGAAGATTTGAAACCACACCCCTTTGGGGTGCTATGGTTCAAACTGTAACTGGCAACTTACTTGAAATTTCATCCGCTATGCGGATTGAAATCTTCAAGGGTGTATATGGTTTTGTATGGTTTGGTCTTATGATGTAATGGTTAGCATTTTTGACTTTGTACCCGTGAAGATTTCAAATGACTCTCCATAGGAGCATCATTTGAAATCGACACTGGTAACTTAGTTGAATTCTTCAACATTGTGAATCAAACAATCTGAGTTCGAATCTCAGTAAGACCTATTGATATATGGTTATTGTGTATATATTTCTCTATCCACCAACATGAATATTTATGCTTCGTTAGCTCAGTAGGTAGAGCGTGAGGCTGTTAACCTCAAGGTCACAGGTTCGAGCCCTGTATGAAGCGGGTTTTTTATTGATTGGTTTCGAATATCAATCAATAAAATTTTGGGGGTTTTGGGTTTGGATTTGTATCCACATATGTATATCCATGAAATTAATGGAGTCTCCTTTTACCACGTCTAGTGCGTCTAGTAAGCTTGCTACGTTTGTTACGTTTATTACTTTTATTTCTGTATGAACGCATTTTTCTTGATGAACCTCTTCCTCCTCTGTTTAATTCTTTGTTATATCTATCGTACAGATTACCAGTATTTTGTAGATTTAATTTGCTACCAGGGTTCAATCTCTCCAAGGCACTTGCTGTGCTAGCAACATGGGCTAGGGTGTTCAAAGGATTTACGTTTTCACCATTTGCATAATCGCGCACTCCTTTATAATCTTCTCTGGCAAAATCATAAATAGCAGGCATTCTTTGTTCTCTATTCATTATGTTTGAACTGATTTATAATATATCGAAAGAAAAAACTTTTTCTCAATTTTTGTAAATTAACGCAAAAAAATTTTCTAAATGTTTTGACGAAAAAAATTTCATATCTGCAAAGGTTTTCAAAATTATCAAAGAAATACTTTCAATAAGTAAACATCAAGGTCACAGGTTCGAGCCCTGTATGAAGCGGTTTTTTATTGATTGGTTTCGAATATCAATCAATAAAATTTTGGGGGTTTTGAGGTTTGGGTTTGGATTTGTTTGTATCCACATATGTATATATCCAGGAAATCAATGGAATCAATGGAATCAATGGAATCTCCTTTTTCTAAATCAAATCAATCTTTTGTCATGTATTTAGAACCCATTTTGAATTCTTATTATAAAACATATCAAAATGTAATTACTCTTAGCATCATGCCGAGTGGTCCATTAGCAAATATGGTAACACCTATGTCGACCACGAAACTATCACCTTTCCAAGAATCGGGTGTGTTTTCTTCTCCTGGTATGTTTTCGGATAATTGTGTCCATGTTTTATTACGATATCCAAAACAGGGTTCTGGATTTGGTGGGCGTGGGTCTTTGAAACACCCGGATTATTTTATGGGTGCCGATGATATTCCGTCTGTTTTTTCTTGGTTAGTTTCTAATGGTTATTCCATCGATACGGATATTACGAAAATGTTATATAAATCTAGAATTACGATTGGTGGTGTTTCCGAATCCAGATTATCGGGAGACCGTAAAATGATTTGTATGGCGAGGTTTTTAGGTTGAATTATTCAACGGTATAAAATCAAACGTATTTATCTAATAAATATATAACAAAATTAAATATAAAAAAGTACATCAAATAAAGAAGAATAATATGAATACACCATTCTGTTAATGTATATTTATAAATTTTAAATAATATGACAAATAATGCTATAAATGTAGGTACTATTAAACTCATTATTAAGAAACTAACTCTTCTGGTTAAATTAAATTTTTCAGAAATGAATAATGATAACATATTCATGAAACCTAAAAATATTGGCGCATAATAAATATAATCATGAAAAACGATTTTATTTTTTTTGGGATTAAAATTAGAAACTATATAATAAAATGGGAAAATGACGAATATAGATGAACCTATAATAAATGCTCTTAAATAATTATTCATATATTATATTGTATTATATTATTTATGTATAATACAACATTGAGGATTGGTGGTGGTGGTGGTGGTGTTTCGGTATATGATTATCGGGACACTGTGCGTCGTTGATTTGTATGTCGAGGTGCTTTTTTTGATGTGGTTTTTGATTTGGTTTTTGATTTGGTTTTTGATTTGGTTTTTGTTTTTGTTTTTGATTTGGTTTTTGATTTGGTTTTTGATTTGGTTTTTGATTTGGTTTTTGATTTGGTTTTTGATTTGGTTTTTGATTTGGATTTGGATTTTTTTCCACCGGGCATTTTATCTGAACTTATTCTTATTGGTACCAAACTATCAGGATTAACTACTTGTAATTCATTATTATTATTATTATCATTATTAACATTATTATCACTTTTTTCATTTGGTAGTGTAAAATAATCTATATAATATATTCTCCCTTCTGAATTTATGTATGGTCTAGGAAAATGTCCTTCATCGGTAAAAATATTTTGTGTTCGTTTTCTTTTTCGGTTCGGCATTGTTCGTAATACGTTTCCTTCCATATTTACTGGTTCCGCTTTCAATAATCCATCACATACTTTATTTTTGTATCCATTCTCTGATTTTTCAAAATCTATTCTATCATCACCTATAAAATAATTTTTCAATTTTGGACGCCAAAATTCTCTATATTTACAAAAATAATCTATATAATATTGTGTCTTGGAATTCGTGTATAATTCATCATCATCAAAATAAATACTCATCATATTATTTTCAGGATTTACTATAGTTCGATAATCCAAATCATTCAAATTAATTTTCAATAATTTTTTTATTATATTTATTGCGTGTTCATTTTCCAACCATTTATTGTCATCATCATTAATAATTTTTTTGTCTTTATCATATTTTATCTTCAATAACATGTAATCCAAAGCAGTATTTCCAGCAAAATTTGATTTCCCTGCGCTTGGATAATGGATTAATGGTTCTTCGCCTAGTAATAAATCTGCTACTTCAAATTTATTAGTTTCAATACTCATCATCAATGCGTTTGAACCATACTCATTTATAGCTTCGATGCTCATGAATAAATCTCTTTCATTATACATATTTTTATAATTTTTCAATATTATAATACAAATTTTTTCATCCATTGCTTTTGAATCACAAATAAACATCAATAAATTATTTTGATTCATTATTGGAATATTTAAAATATGTTCATTGACAAATATAAATGAATCTTCGTCATCATCATCCAAATATATCTTGTTTTTATATATTTTTTTAAAATTTTTTTCTATGAAGGTTTTTATAATTTCAATTTGGTTTTCGAATATCTCTTCATGACTTCTTGTTTCATTTTTTTGTCGGTATATTTTACTATGCTTATAATAAGCCTGATACAATAGTTCCAATAGTTCTTTTATTAGAATTACGATTTCATCTCTAGTTTTTACAATTTCAAATTTTTCATTTCCTATTTCTTGATAATCTTTTTCTTCAAGATTTGGATCTATATCCATAGGATTTGGATCTATATCCATAGGATTTGGATCTATATCCATATTGAAATCAGGATTTGTATTTGTATTTGTATTTGGATTTACATCGCTTTCTATATATTCCCTTTCCATATTTTCCTATATATTCAATTTACATAAAAAAATTGATAATATGTTTTTGTTATACAAAAAATAATTATTGAAACGAAAATGGAATTAATTACTGAACCTGACCTTTATTCACCCAGTATCAATGATATTGGTAATTATGTCGATAAAATACCATCTTTTAATAATATAAAACATGGTCTTCGTTGTCCTTGTGGTTCTAGGAAAGATAAAACCTATGATACTCATAGTATATTTGCTTCTCATATAAAAACTAAAAAACATCAATCTTGGTTAGTTGATCTGAATCTTAATAAAACGAATTTTTATCTTGAAAATATCAGTCTTAAAAATACGATTACTAATCAACAACTTATTATTGCCAAAATGGAAAATGATATAAATAATAGAACAATGACTATTGATTATCTAACAAAACAAATTGTTTCTAATTCTACTACTGTGAATGATTTGTTGGATTTTGATTAGGGCTTATGGGGTCGTTGGGGGTGGGGTTGGGGTCGTTGTACTTGATTATATATAATAGTTTTCTAAATTATAATTAATTTCGTTTAAACATCTTATCACTTTCGCATGGTCTGCCTCTACACCACTCCCTATCGTTGATTCGTCTCCTTCTTGGATTATCAGCCATGGAAAATAACTATATGAATTCCATCGCATTTGTAATCGACTCGTCATCCAATCACTACTTGCGTAGCTATCATGAAACATTTCTAGAATATGTTTTACGCCCTTTTGGGATATTACGTATCCACCTGTTAGGAATTGTTCTTCTACTTGTACCCAGCGGTTCGTTATATGTATTGGTTCTGACGCATTTAATAATATTAATTCCCAATTTTTGTGTTTTTCTTGGTTTTCTGGGTTCTCGATATCTTCATAAAAACGGTCTAATTTTTTTCTCCATTCTTTATCAAAACAAGCATCGTCTTCGAGAACGAGAGCGTATTCTATATTCGGATTTGTTTGAATATATCGCCAAATATTAATATGTGATTGTGCGCATCCTTTTTGGCCATTGTTTAGATAGTCTTGAAAAATATCCTTTATATCGGGGGTACCACCTACTGCCGCTGGCCATCGGGTGGTTTCTATTTGGGCTTGTTTCAATCGTCTCTCCATTTTTTCCCAGCGTTCTGGTTTCGAATATAATGAAATACAAAATGTATTCGTTTTATTGAATTCGAATTTTGCCATTTTGTGTATGGTTTTGAAGTATATATTTAATGAGTGTGTTTTTATATTTTTTATTGACTTTTATTGACTTTTATTCAATAAAAAAATCATGTAAGGTGTTTTGTGTGTTTTTGTTTTTGGGCTTTTATTTGGTGAATTTTTCTATTTTTTTCATTTCATTTCTACATTCATTTTTACATCTCTGTAACATATGATATTGATATTTATTTTGTAATTTTATTAGTTTTTCTACTCTTTCTATCATAGATTTACATGTTCTATCGTATTTTTCCAATTTACTGAAATGCGTCATCATTTTTAATATATCGGTGGATAGATTTTCTACTAGGTTTTTCTCCCAAATTGGAAATTGTTTTATCATATAAATATCTTGTGTTGTTAAGATATTGGTTGTATTTGATAGTAATTCGGGAATTTCGGTTTTCCAATCCTTTTTATAGAATTCACAATCATATCCACGTTTGAAAATCATACTGAAAATATCTACTTCGGATTTGTATGGGAACAGTTCTCTACAAAGGAATTTTTCTTTGAAAACATCGTATTTTTCAAAATTCTTGATTTCGCGATGTTCACTTAGTTCACTAAATAATAATTGCTCCATAGATGATTGTATACATTGTGTTAATTTATCGAAACCACTAAAGTTTGATTGGTTAAGATAAATATACTTTTTTATGTATTTGTGCTCATCCTTTGAAAACGGTAGGTATTGTTGGGATTTGTTTGCTGGATACGACTTTTTCTCTTGGTATTCATCACATATTTTATTTCGTATTAATTCGATGAGATTATTCGTAGCAAACATGACTACATATTTATAATAAATTTCGATAATGGTTGGTGGTTCGGTTTCTATATGTGGAAAGAACAAAATCAGTTGTCTTATGATTTCTGCTTTTGGTAACATTATTTTTTTTAAGATGTTGGTTATTATATCCATATTGGTATCATTTGGAATAAAATCAATTATCATATTTAATATCTCTACTGGTAGGTGTGTTGGTAATGGGAGTTGTTCGGTGACATCGTCATGTGCTGTATTTGGTACGTTTTTTGTTATATATTCAAATAATTTTTTTATTACTTTATCTAGTATTTTAACTTCACGTGGTATGTTTTTTTTTGGGAAAGTATCCATCAATAAAAGATGAAATATTTCATTATAAGCTCCAGCGTATTTGGTTTTATTTGATGGGTGGAAATAAACCCATTTTTGGTTTGCTTTTATATAAAAGGTTCCATTATAATTTTTAAACCGAAGAAGATTTAAATCAGCCCCATTGGGGCTAAGATTTATCTCTTCCTCGGTCATTGACCACGAAGAATTGAATCCGCCCTGCGGATTCACGTTCTTCGTTGGTTTAAATTCTAATAATGGAACTAGTTCTTGAATTAGGTTCTCATAATTGATCGTTGAAGACATCTTCTTGGTTTTGAAATTATCAATTATTATATTATCAAAAGAAATCATCAATTTTTTGATAAAAAAATATGGTTTGTGTTTTTTTTGTGGGGTCGGGTTTTTGGTGGTCGGGTTTTTCGCGTAAAAATAATTTATGGTTTTGGTATGCTCAAAATTTTCGGTCTATTATCATCGGTACGTTTTGTGATGATTGGAATGATTCTACTAAATATTCATATATTTTATCATATACCGAATTATCTGGGTATTCACGACATGTATATATATCTAAAGCAGCATAATCACGTTCTGGGAATGTATGTATAGATATATGTGATTCTGATAATAAATATAGGATAGTAATACCTTCTGGGTCGAATTGATGTTCTAATCTTCCAAGAATTGAATAATTCTCTTTTTCACAAATCGTATCGAGAACTTGTTTTATTTGATTCATATCATTCAATAATTCCTTGTTTTTTATATTTTTTATATCACAAATCATATGTTTTCCGGAAATGGTTTTATGGATATTTGAGAACATGGTTTGTTGGATGGTTTTGGATTTCCTATTATATTTTCTAATGATATTTTTGTATTGTTTTGTTTTTTTGTTTTGTTTTTTTGTTTTGTTTTTATTTTGATAATATATATTACTAGACGCTATATTTATTTTTCATGAGTTCGGTTAGTAAATCTTTTTTTACAAATGCCGTTATACCTTTGGTTAATAAAACACTTACAGTTCCTGTATCTGTCGTTGGTGGTGTTAATGCTGGTGGTGGTGGAGGTGCTAGTCTTGGTGGTGGTGGTGGTGGTGGTGCGAATGAATTAGATAATGTTTTAACTACTAGTTATGTGAATTCTTTGAATACTATTTCAAAATTATATGGCGAAAATATGGCTAATAAAAATTATGAAAGTATTCCAAATAATTATCAACAATATATTCAATTATATATGGTTTTACAACAAATACAATCCAAAATCAAAAACCAGAATCTTTTGTTATTATTGAAACTGACACAAGATACTTTAGTTGGTGCTATTAATTCATATAGTATTTATGGTGATAACGTAGTTCTTCGATTAGATAAAACCTATTTACAGGGCCAAATCGATACTATTTTATCACAACAAAATCAACGTGTTGTTGAGTTAGCGACTTCGACTGGACAACTTACGATTACCAAGACATTCAAATTGGCTGCTGTATTTAATTATTATATTTTGATTTATGGTATGCCTGCTTACGGTGTTGGTTTTGACCCGGCGAAAATTTCTTATTTGGTGGATATTTTGACCAAGCGTGGTATTGATCCTTATAATTAGAGAGTTTGGAGTTTGGAGTTTGGAGTTTGGAGTGATTTTTCGTATTTTTTGTCAAAAAATTGATTCATTCTTTTTAGAAAAACAATTTGATATTATTCTAAACGTTTGTTTGTGTTGTTTTTTAAAATCTATTTTTCGATATTTCTGTTATTGAGTATTGTTTCGTTGAATTTCAGTATGTCTCGTGTTTCTACCAAGACTCCTTTCTGTGGTGCCTGTCAAAAGGCTGGGAAAAAACCGGAAGAATATAATAGTCACTGGACCAACACTAAAGGTATTCTTACATGCCCTCTTATTTTGAGTTCTGAGTGTGGCTATTGTCATGAGTTTGGTCATTGGACGAAAGCATGTCCTAAACTCAATAATCGTGCGAGTGCTGGCGGAGGTGGTCGTAATAGTGCTTCTGATATGGGTGGTGGTTGGTCTTTTTCAAAAAAATCTGCTAATAAATATTGTGTTTCTGATGACTCTAATAAGAAGCCTGCGTCATCATCCACATCGAATCAAAAAAACTTGTTCAGTAATCTTTTGGAAGATTCTGATACTGAGTCTGAATCAGATTCGGATGAGTTGGAATCTACTCCGGTACCTATAAAAGTTGTTCAAAGATGTACACCGTTGAAGATTTCAATCCGCCCAGCGGATGAAACTTCAACTAAGTTATCAGTTACGATTTCAAATGACGCTCCAATGGAGCGTCCCATTTTAAATGTTCATAGGTATAATTATTTTGATAAACCTCATGGTAGATTAATGGATTGGACTGAATTTTGTTCTGATTCAGATGATGAATAATTGATTGATAGTATGATTAGAGAGTAATGTATATTTGTAAATAAATCAATAAAAAATCAATAAAAAAACCTAAAAAACCCTAAAAAAAACCTAAAAAAAACCTAAAAAAAACCTAAAAAAAACCTAAAAAAAACTATAAAAAGCTTGACGGCTTTTTTATTGTTATTATAATGGGTTGGTCGGTTTTTGCGTAAATTTATGAAAACCTATTTGCGATAACGATATAGAATTATTTTTTGATTATATTATAATAGCCAATGTCAAGACCTTCTAATCGACCAGGTATTTCTTTTTTATGTGGTTTTCGTATGCTTTTACCAATTATGCTTCTGACGCGTCCCGTTGTCTGTCTGAATAACATGAATTTGGGGTATGGTGGTCGATTGGTTTGTGGGGGGGTTGATTGTCTTGGTGGGTTTGGGTCTGGACAATTTAGACATTATAGTAGTAATGGGGCATTTAGTAAAACCTTACTTGTTATGCGTTCAAAACAATCAATTAGTGATACTTTTGATAATATCATTTCTAAAAAAAATCAAGGGCAAAATATTAAAAAAATAGCGCCTGTCTATAAACCGAAATCACCTAATCAAGAATTATATTATAAATATTTGAATGACCCTGATATTCCCATTGTTTTCGGTATTGGTCCTGCCGGTTGTGGTAAAACTCTATTGGCATGTGTTACTGCTATTGAGGAGTTACGTCGGGGGAATATTCAAAAGATTGTCTTGACACGTCCTATTGTTCCTGTCGAAGAAGAAGAACTTGGATTTTTACCTGGGAATTTGATTCATAAAATGGACCCTTGGACACGTCCTATATTTGATATTTTTTTGGAATTTTATCAGCAACGTGATTTGGATTCGATGTTACAAACTGGAGTTATTGAAATTTCTCCCTTGGCATATATGCGTGGACGTACATTCAAACGGGCTTTTATTATTGCCGACGAGATGCAGAATAGTACACCAAATCAAATGCTGATGCTTACTACTCGTATTGGTGATGGTACTAAAATGGCCATTACGGGTGATTTGAAACAGAGTGACCGTTGTGCCGCAAATGGTTTATTGGATTTTATGAATAAGTTCAAGGCTTATCGTAAGACGAATGATGTTATTGATTCCTCAACAAATGAAACTCATATCCAACGTGCTGTTCTGAATAATAATAAGTACAAAACTCATCATGTATATGATATATCAAATGATAAATGGTGTGATACACACAAGAATGGTAACTATGATGAAATGGGTTCTGGTATGGGGATTGAAATGGTGGAAATGTCTCATAAAGATATTGAAAGAAGCCCGATTGTCGCCAAAATATTGGATATTTATACACCTTTTCGCATTTCCAATTCCGAAAATGTATCTACATTGTCACTCAAAACGCCTCCTGATGTCGGCGTTTCAAATGAAAAATTGTATAAACCATCCAAAAAAATGAATGATG